>Ga0315280_10004019_pt1 | contig 22061 bp, 25 predicted proteins | sample YL17G06_40_MG_FD_203697 | JGI IMG/M metagenome (GOLD analysis project Ga0315280, IMG submission 203697) | Sediment microbial communities from Yellowstone Lake, YNP, Wyoming, USA - YL17G06_40 | ecosystem: Environmental > Aquatic > Freshwater > Lake > Sediment | place: USA: Wyoming | collected...
GTCGTCGTTAGCAAAAGTGTTGGATTTCATCCCACACACGAAGGAGAGCGCCAGCGCAAGACTCTTCGGGGAAATGTCATCACAGAAGACATTGTTCAAGTCAACATGAAAGTGGTTGAGAAAGCGAAGAAAGCTGAGAGACCAAAGAAAGCGAAGAAGGTGAAGGCTGAAGCGACTGAAGCGGAAAAAGTGGAAGCTCCAACAGAGCAAACAGAGCCTACTAAGCCTGAAGAAGCAGCGGAGGCAGAGACGGAGGTTCCTAAAGTCGGAGGTGAATCTTCTGAAGAAGCTGCCCAAGCAACCTGAAGTTAATATTGGAACAATTGGACACGTGGACCATGGAAAAACCACGTTGGTTCAAGCCTTAACAGGTGTTTGGGCGGCTAGACACAGTGAAGAACTCCGACGTGGCATCACAATCAAACTAGGCTACGCAGATGCACCTATCTATAAATGTCCTAATTGTCCACCGCCTCAGTGTTACTCAACTGAACCCAAATGCAAGGGCTGCGAAGCGCAAGGCGAATTTGTCCGCGCCATAAGTTTTGTCGATGCGCCAGGTCACGAAGCACTCATGGCAACGATGTTATCCGGCGCTGCCGTGATGGACGGCGCCATGCTCGTGATAGCGGCGGATGAACTGTGTCCTCAACCGCAGACGCGGGAGCATTTGGCTGCAATTGAAATCGTGGGCGTTAAAAACTTGGTTATTGTTCAAAACAAAATTGATTTGGCTGATGAGAGAAGAGCTTGGGAGAGTTATCAAGAGATTACTAATTTTGTGAAGGGCAGCATAGCTGAAAATGCGCCTATTATTCCTGTTTCAGCTCAACACGGCGTCAACATAGATGCTCTTATTCAAGCTTTGGAAGAACGGGTTCCAACGCCTAAGCGGGATCCAGATAAGCCGCCTAGAATGCACATTGTGCGCTCTTTCGACGTGAACAAACCTGGAACGCTGGCAGAAGATTTGGCAGGCGGCGTCATAGGCGGCACCATACTTCAAGGAATGTTCAAAATCGACGACGAAATTGAAGTTCGCCCTGGGATACGCATTGAAAAACAGGGGCGAGCTGTTTATGAACCTTTGTTCACCGAAATTGTGAGTCTTCACGCGGGCGGTAGAACGGTTAAGGAGGCTCAGCCAGGCGGCTTAGTGGGTGTCGGAACTTTGCTTGATCCTTCTTTGACAAAGGCTGATGGGTTGACGGGTAATATAGTGGGTAAGCCTGAGATGTTGCCGCCGACTCGGGCAGAGTTGACTATGGAAACTTATTTGTTTCCGAGGGCGGTTGGAACTAAAGAGTTGATGGAAGTTGCCAGGGTGCAGATGGGTGAGGCGCTTCTCTTAGATGTGGGAACCACCATTACAGCGGGAACAGTTACTTCTATTAAGGGAGAAAATGCCACGTTTAAGTTAAGTCGACCAATAAGCGTTGACGAGGGCGCCAGAGCTGCATTGAGTCGAAAAATTGCTGGAAGATGGCGCCTCATAGGCTACGGAATAATAACGTAATTAGATTTGTCTTTTCCGTCTATGAAACTTGCGATAAAAGAAGCTGTTTTTAGAGTATGCTTCAATTATTTCCTTATCTCTTTTCCAAAGAGAAATTCCCAGTGAGTGATAGAAGTTCAAATAACAAGTTAATGTAAAAAATATTCCAAGAATTGGGATTGCTATGAGCACTATGATAAGGAAGAAAAAGATAACGCTTAGGTATGCGGGTGCCTTCGTAATTATTTCGCTATATATTAAGAAGTCCGCTATTGGCACAAGCAAAACTCCCATTACTAGAAACACGCAAGCTAGTTTATAGGTATCTCTCGAACACTTCCAACCATAACGAGGAACTTTAACTTCAACAAATTCTTGTATATCCAAAAACGTTTCAATACTGAGAAAAATAAGAATGATTATACCAAATTTTGTTGACAGTATTAATCCTGATAAAACGTTGAAAATAAAGAAGATGATATATGTGATGCCAATTAAGAATTTGAGATCATAATAAAAGCCAGCCTTGAAATCGCCTTCCTCAATAGAGCTTGACAATTTGAATCTCACCGTGGAAATGAATGCAGTTAAACAAAAAGGTTAATCAATATTTATGCCTTCTGAAACAATCTTCGATATGGAATGCTCGGAACGCAGACAAACGTAACTCATATACTAACATAAATTGGACAGAAATATTAACGTAAAAGTTTTATCTGTTCTACTTCGCTGAAAGAATAATTGTTTGTGAAGAGATGTGACAATTAAAGTAATCTTAGACTCTAACTTTCTTTTCATTCCGTCACAGTTCAAAATAGACATCTTTGAAGAGTTAATGAACCTTCTAAATCAACGGTTTGAACCAATTCTGCTTTCTTCAACATTTCAAGAATTACGAAGTATGGCGGAGAAAGGTTCTCCGTCTCGTCGGAAGCAGGCGTCGTTGGCGCTTGAATTGGCAGAGAAATGCCGATTAATCAATGTTGAGAAAGAGGCAGAAGAAACAAACGACGACGTAATTCTTCGAATAGCAGTCCAGTGGAAAAGTCCAGTGGCTACAAACGACCGAGAACTGCGAAGAAGACTGCGAGTCCAAGACATATCCGTCATATTTTTACGTGGAAAGAGCCGTTTGGAGCTAGAAGGTGCCTTATAATTTCGAGTGCTGTCTAAAGCGAAAGGCTAATATGTTTGGGTTCTTTATGTGAGACAAAGCCTTGGCTTGTTTATAAGGAATCAATCATGTTTAAGTTAATCACGTTGGAAGACACCATCAGGATTCCACCTGACAAATTCAGTCAACCCGTTGAAACTGTTACATATGAGCAGTTGAAGAGCAAATACGAAGGCATGGTCGACGAAGAATTAGGCTACGTAATAGCAGTGACAGACATCACAGTTAACCCTGTTGGAAAAATAATACCAGGCGACGGCGCAACCTATCATAAAACCCGTTTCTCCATCTTAACATTCTTTCCAAAGATTCAAGAAATCGTCGAAGGCGAAGTTGTTGAAATCGCTGACTTCGGCGCCTTCGTGCGCATTGGTCCAATAGACGCTTTGCTTCACGTTTCTCAACTCTTAGACGATTACATATCTTACGATGAGAAACAGGGCGTGCTCATGGGCAAAGAAACTAGACGCAAACTAGCAACAGGCGACCCCGTCAGAGTGCGCATAACAGCTGTTTCGTTGGCTAGAGGCGGAGGCTCAGGCAAAGTCGGCGTCACCGGACGTCAACCCTTCCTCGGCAAACTCGAATGGATAAAACACGACATAGACAAACTGAAAGGTGCTGAAGTGGAGAAAGCCAAAAAGCCACAAGTTATAGAGAAGACGCCTTTAGCTAAGCCTGTTGCCAAACAAAAAGAAACGTAAGTGTGGCGAGCAAAATGAATGAGAAAGCCTGTCGAGAATGCAATACTATAACTAAAGAGTCAGTGTGCCCCAACTGCAAATCAACCAACCTCAGCGACGACTACTCAGGAATCATTATAGTCATAGACCCACAGAGCTCAGCCATAGCCCAACTTATGAAAGTCACAAAAAAAGGAAAATACGCACTAAGAGTAAGATAAATTCATACATTCTAATTGAGTTTTTTGCCTAATAGCAGGTTTATATACAGAAGCTATAAGAATCAGAAATGCCTCTGTTTTCTACCCGTTTTAGGTGACGCGTTAGCATGGAAGTTCAGATTAAAACTAAACCTGCCTTTAGCGTAATTGGAATTGAAGGATGCGGTAACTCTGACAAAGGACCTGAGTAGATTAGACCATTATGGAGCGAAGCCTTCACTCGGTTTAATGAAATTAAAGACCTAGTCAAGTCAGGTCAGGAGGCTTGGGGGCTAATGAGCGCCACTGATGAATACTTGGCTCGTTGGAAGAAGGAAGGAAAATATCTAGCTGGCTGGGAAGTCAAGCCTAGCACAAAACCGCCGAAAGGACGGAGCATTTGGAATATCCCTGAACAAATGTATGCAGTGATTGTGTGTACAATGGCAACTTATGGAGAAGCTTACAAGTTCGTTGTTCAACAGTTTTTGCCAAAAGAAGGCTATAAACAGGCAGGGGCTATGCACGAATTCTATCCAAAGGAATTCCGAAACATCGAAAAGGACACTCTATACTTATACTTCCCCATCAAAAGAACGTGAACAATGCGCGCGCTAAAAAAAGGAACCGCTGGAGACTTCGCCATGTGGTGTGGAGTGCAAATCCCACCCCGCCCGTTTACGCCGAACTCGGCATCCCAGCATTTTTGAAACCAAGTCAACCATATCCTGTCTGTTTCCAACTTTTCATGGATTTTAATGCTGTATGCCAGTTTTTGGGTAACTGCGTTAAATTCTTGCAAAAAATCTGCACAGTGGCTTTTAAATATTTTTAACGCAGTATGCCATAAAATGGGTAACTGTATTAAAAACGTGAAAAGCCATGGTAACAAAAACCGAAGCGCTCTACAACGCGCTCCTTCCAATGAAAATAGTAAGCTTCTCCGACATAGTAGAAAAAGCCTTAGATATTATAGAGGCAGATCAAAGCCGCAGATACATTTACCGCAAATATGTAGATCGCCTGATCAAAATGGGCAAACTTAAACCAATCCGAAAAGAACTATACGCAGTTATTTCTCCCCTTGAGAAACCAGAAAAACACGAAATAGACAAGCTTCTTATCGCCTCAAAAATCAGACAAAACCACTACTTGGGATTCCATACAGCTCTTGAATACTATGGCTGCGCCAATGCCTTACTTAACGAAGCCTACATATGCGTACAAGCAAAAGACAGGTTCAACCCGTTTCATTACAAACGCTTCAACTTCAAACCCGTATTCGTCAAAGACATCACCTTAGAAATTGTCGAAAAACCCCACCACCAAACACTTCTAAAAGTAAGCAGCAAAGAAAGAACATTCATCGAATGCATCGACAGAATACGATACGCTGGAGGATGGGAAGAATGTATCAAAAGCCTGGAAGGACTCGGCGGGCTAAACCTTGAAAAACTGCTAAGTCTTACACTCAAACAAAAAAGCAGAACTCTGCAAAGACGAGTTGGCTACGTCCTGGAACTACTTAGAAACACATCACCATTCTACGAACACATAAACGACACTACACTAAGCAAGATTGCAGAACAAATCAAAGGACCACCAGAATACTTGATTCGAGGAGAAAAAGGGTCCCTTGATAAAAGATGGAACCTGTACATCCCAGAAGATTTTGAAGAAAAGCTCAGAGGCATCTAAAGTGAAAAGAGAGTACGATTTTGGCGCACTTGCTCAGAAACATGGCTTCAATGTCAGAGAAATAGAAAAGGTCTGCCGAATCTCCGACCTTTTAGAAGACATTTCAGCAGTAAAACTCCTCTCAGACCACCTCTCATTATACGGAGGAACAGCCCTCACTTTCATCTATTCACCGCAAATACTGCGATTATCCGTAGACTTAGACCTTAACTATCGACACCAAAATGCCAAAGACTGGGGAGAAGTAAGAAAAGAAATCGACAACAAACTAAAGGAACTTCTCTACAGACAAAGATACTCCAAATCAAACATCGCCATAAATTCAAGCTACCCACTGGCCAGATTCACTGTAAAATACAGGAACACCTTAGGCAGCGAAGACAACTTCAAAATAGAAATGGGATACCTGCGCAGAACCCCAATCCTGAAAACCGACACTCTGGCAGACTTCAAACACATAGGCACACAAGAAACATTCAAAATCAAAACGCCAATAAAAGAGGAACTATTCGCGAACAAATGGTGCGCACTCCTATACAGAAAAACACCCAGAGACCTCTTCGACACATACCAAATAACAAAAATGAAATTTGACGGTGAGGTCTTCCGCAAATGCGCAATAATCGATAGCCTGACTCGCAAAAAACCAAAACTCTATGAGATTAACCCAAACGCAATTAGAGAAATACCAATAGACTCCAGCTTAAGAAATCTACTACAAACAGAAAAACTCTCAGAACTCAACTTTGCCAACATAACTAACCAAGTCATAGAATTTACCAAAACACAATTAGCAAACCTAACAAAGAACGAAATCAAAGCAATCAACCAATTCTTTGACCATAAGACCTTCAAGCCAGACCTAATAGACAAAACAGGAATATTTCATGAAAAAATAAAGGAATATCCAGCAATATTACGCGCACTTCAACAAAGCTAACAACACAGAAAAAAAGGGAATTTGCGGGAGATTTCGCCACCGAGTGCGAGGTACAAATCCCACCCCGCCCACTTTGAATTCAACCCATCTTAGACAGCTTTACAAATTGCACTAATCCTGAGTGCCAATAGGAAATTAAGGGAAAACTAACCTGAATGAAAAACTCAACAAAAAAACAAACAGAGTTAATGAATTAAAATGAACAAGTGCATTACATCCACAACATTTATTCCTTCCAGACGAGACGAGGCTATACCCGTCTGTCTCTTCCCTTCTCTCAGAGAGGAGGTTACAAAAAAATAAAGAAACCAAAAACACCCACACAAACATTAATCCTCCCCGCTGAACTGCGTCAACAACTAAAAAATCCAATAGGACAATTAATAACTGGTTCACCAAAAGAAACCATGACAAAACTAAAACAACTAATCAAAGAGAAACAACCATTCAAAATCATCTCAGTAGGCGATGTCGTCTCAAAAAACATGAATGAACACCATATTCCAATTCACATAATAATCGTAGACAATAAGGTCATGAGAGAAACAATAAAACCAATAAAAGTAAAAGCAGAAAAAACACTTCACATCAAAAATCCAGCGGGCACATTAACACCAGAAACATGGACAACCATACAAGAAGCATTAAAGCAAAACCAACCAACACGAATACTCGTCGACGGTGAAGAAGACCTTTTAACATTAGTAGCCGTGCAGGAAGCACCCGAAAACACATTGGTGGTTTATGGGCAACCAAACCAAGGTGTAGTAGCAGTCAAGGTTACCATGAAGATGAAGCAAAAGGTGCAATCCATCATAAATGCCATGCAACCCGTAGTCGAAAAGTCTAAATGAAAGATACCTATTCAAAATCAACAACACAATAATAGAAGAGAATAATAATGGAAATCAAAATCACCGAGGAACAACAAAACATTCTGCTAAAAAGAAAAGAAATACAATTCGAAGTAGAACACTCACAGACCAAAGGAACGCCATCACGCCTTGAAATACGCAACAAATTAGCAGAGATGTTAAAGACCAAACCTGAACTTGTCTACGTAAAACGGGTTGAAACCAAAACAGGAACAATGAAAGCCAAAGGCGAAGCAAACGCATACGAATCAATTGAACAAGCCAAACGCATAGAACCAAAATACATCATCACAAGAAACACGCCACCTGAAAAGAAAGAAAAAACAGAAGAGAAAGTTGAAGCACCACCTAAGAAAGCAGAGAAACCAGAGAAAACCGAGCAACCAGTAGAAGTGAAGAAGGAATAATAAAATGGCGGAAAAATCAAAAGGAAAAGGAAAACCAGCTGAAAAGCCAGCGGAGAAACCAAGCGGCAAGCCTGCTGAAAAAGTAGCTGAAAAACCTGCGGCTGCTGTTGAAAAACCCGAGGAAAAACCTGTTGAAAAACCAAAAAAAGGAAAGAAGCCTCCAAAAGTCAGGAAAAAAGAGAAGGGCGCCTACACACGCTATAAAGTTGACGATAAAGGCTTAACTCGACTTCGCCCCTACTGTGAAAGATGCGGACAAGGATATTTCATGGCGGATCACGGCGACCGCTATTCTTGCGGTCACTGCGGCTTTACCCGATACAAGCGAACATAAACTTGCTTAAATCTAACAGATTCTAATAAGAGTCATATGGTTTGAGAGGCTTAGTAGGATGATTCGAGTGAGTGTTTTCATTCACCAGTTTACGGCTGAACGTTTCTGGGATATTGAGAAGCCTATTCCTCCAGTTCAGATAGCCACTAACCTCAATTTGGTGGGATTGGAGAAGAAGCGCGACGACCTTCTTGAAGTGCCTTTTGTTTTCACTATTAATTATAATCCTGCTGTGGCGCAGATCAGCGTGAAAGGTAGAGCTCATGTGACAGGTGAAAAAGACGAGTTGACAAAGATTCTCAGTGATTATACGGAGAAGAAGCCTCCGCCGCCAGTTATTGTGCAGTCTATTTCTAATGTAGCCTTTCTTGAATCTATAATTATAACGCGGACTTTGAATATTCCGCCGCCTGTTCCGCTTCCTCAGATTCCGCCTGGACCAGGCGCTGAGAGAAAAAAGCCAGGTGAACCGTCTTACAGAGCTTAGTATGCTCGTTTTAGTGCGGTTTTGGGGTCTTCTTCTTTGCTGGCGTAGCAGGCTAGGGCTAGGGCGAAGAGTTGGTCGTCGTGTCTTTTTGGTGGGTGAGTGAATTTTAGGTGGATTCTTTCTTGTGCTGTTTTGGGTTTTAGGTATTCGTATCTTTGCTCATTGATTTGTGTGATGAGCGGTGTGTCGTCTGGTAGTATGCCTAGTCTTTTTTGTTCCATGAGTAATTTGAGATACGTGAAGATTTCTTCTTTCCATCGGTCTGTGAGGAATAAGCCTTCGCTGTTTTGTATGCCGATTTCTTTTATTTCGTCAACTATGGCGTCTCCTACTCCTGTTTTATCTATGATGAGTTTTGTGAATTGGAATGTTTGATTTGCCTTTGTTACGTGGGCGATGACGCTTGGGTAAGGTGTGCCCAGTGGAAACTGGTATTTGTAGATGAGTCGTCGCTTATTGTCGGTTTTTTGTATGACGGCTAATACGCTGTGGTCGATTTGTTTTCCCATGTCTAATCCTGCGTAAAAGGCGCCTGTGAGTTGTTTGGGTTGGATTCCTTCTAAGTCAGGTATGTATCGGTTGGGTGATTCGGGGTCTCCTAGTTCTGTGTCGAGGCAACTTATGATTAGGTCTATTGGGTAGAAGACGTTGGCTATTTCTGTCCATTCTGCTTCGACTTCACGTTGCCATTCTTCTTTTGTCATGTCTTGTTGCCATTCGGCTAGTTGTTCTTTACTGACTAATGGACTAGTGTAACTTGGGTAATGGTGGATGCTGTAACGTTTGGGTTCCAAAAAGGCTCGGCGCAATATGTGGTCGAAACTTTTGGGTGTTCCACTCATGACAAAGTGTGAGTTAGGTTTTGTTAGCATGAGTATGATTTCGCTGGTTATCATTTCGCTTGGAATTATGGAAGCCTCATCGCAGAATACCCAGTCTGGGTGGAAGCCTCTGAGTTTGTTGGGTGAGCATGGTAATGCTACGAGTTTTCCGCCTAAAGAAGGCTTGAGCCTAATAGTGGTGCGTGTTGTGCCTGGTCTCCTAATCATGTCGCGCATGAGTGGATTTGATTGGATGGTGAAGTAGCAGTAATCGAACATTATCATGCTTTGACGCTGTGTGCTGGATATAATTAGGCTTTCAATCTTTGGTTTTGTGTATATGAGCCAGAGGTTTTTGCGGCTGAAAACTAGGGATTTGCCCCATCCTCGTCCGCACACTGCCACCTGTCTTGGATGCATGTCTCTGAGCAGTTTTTGATGGTCAGGCGCATTGACAAGCCATTTGTCATTGCACATTAAAACCGCGAAGAACACGGGGTCTTCGTGGAGTTTTTTGTTGATTCTTTCGTCTTCTATGATTTCGAGTAATGATTTAGGGCGTGCTATTAACATTTCTGCAACTTTTGCTGTATAAGTGAGGTCTGTGAGTAGGCGGTTTAAAAATTCTTCTTTCTCCACTTTTTAACGCCTTTCAAAATTGATAAGCGCAGTCTCCGAGGAACTTTCTGTAAAGTGACGCCTAAAGCTTCGTCTGTGAGTGGCTTTTCACCTTTACTTGAAAGAAGTTTGTTCAAAACAGCTATTGTATCGCATAAAACTTTAGCCCAATGACGTTTCTCTTCAGCAGCAGACTTTTCATCAGTCAAATACGTTTTAGCCTCTTCAATAACTGTCCATAAGATCTGAATGGCATCATCAACAGTTTGTTCATGCCTCGTTGCAGTTTTCAAACTGGCATCACTTCCTTAGAAGCTTCTGTGAAATAATCCTATGAAGCAGAATTCTCTTAGAAGCCAGAATGACGCTGTTCTGCGAGAGCTCCCAGTGAAACTAAATTAGTAACCTATTTAATATGAGAACTGGTTCTAGTATGGACTTTGTGTGTTTGGCTAGTTAAGGTGTGGTTGATGCCCATGGTGTTTGAAGTGAGAGCTTATGATGGACGAAGGATTAGGTTAACTGAGGTTCAATGGTTGCACATGGTTTTCTTTCATCCTGAAGTTGAAGGTGAGCAGGTGAAGATTAAAGAGGTTTTGGAGAATCCAGAAGTTGTTATTGAAGGTGTTACAAAGGATACGAGAATATACTATAGGTTTTATAAGTCAACTCCAGTTGCTTCGAAGTATTTGGCGGTTGTGGTTAAGGTCTTGAATAAAGAAGGGTTTATAATAACGGGCTACTTTACTGAAAGAGTGAGAAGAGGGACAGTTCTTTGGAAAAAGATAAAATCGTGATGAGCTACGACCGTGAGGCAGACACAGTCTATATTAGCTTTGGTAAGCCTAGGAAGGCGGTCTCTGAAGAAGTTGACCCCTATGTTGTGGTGAGGCGTGACCCCAAAACCCATGAAATGGTAGGCATAACCATAACAAACTTCAGCAAATACTTTGAAACCAAGAAAAAACTCAGCATAGAAATACCAGCTTGAAGTTTATTTAAACACGTCTTCCAATGAACGTTGCTTCTTTGGCCTCAATTCGAAATCAAATTCTTTCAGAATAATGGCGCATTCGATTACAAAATCAATGCAAAACTGAATGTCTTCATTGGTAAGTTCGCCTTCCAGCCTTCGGTCTATTCTTTTAATTTCATATCCTTCGTCAGTTCTTAAGATGTTTCGAGCAGTTAATATATTAAAGCGAACATATTTGCGGTAGTCCAAGCCTAACGCGATTATTCTTGTCGGTTCTTCAAGCTTATCCAACGCATCTTCCACCTCATCAAAAGCAGTTTCCACGTCAGACAGTAGCTCTTCTGTGCTTGAAAAGCCAATGAAACTTCCAAAATCGAAAATGGATCGTCCATACCAATCTCTCTTTCTATCTATGTAATCGTCGATCAATTGGTGAAAAGCAAGAGCAATTCGGTCAACTGCCTCCTCTTTCTTTCCATTCACCAGAAACTGTCTAGCTTCATTCAAGTTGCTTTTTGCTTTTTTGAATTCAATCATATCGACCAAAGAAATCTCCGAGAATTGAATTTCAAAAACAAGAGCGGTATTCTCTTCAAGAAAGTTGCCAACATTGACTTTCACAGTATCGATAGTATCCGCGGACGGGGCTGTGCCATGATGTTTGAAGGCCACTCTTGCTTCGTTAAGCTTTTCCATTGAAATTCTTTGCGTCAGCCCATCCTTTCCTTTCTTTTGTAAGATGGGATTGATGAGATTCCAATATTTCATGAACCCTATATCGCGCAGCGAACTTACGGGTATATCTAGGTATTCGGCGGTAAGTATCAAAAAAAGCTCAACAGTATCGTGGAATTCAATAATGATACCCAAGAATAGGGCTCAGGTTTTTTTGATTGCTCAACACCTAGATTGTATAGATACCTAATGAACACAAGTCGTCTAATAGCTTCGTCTTTCTCCAGTGAAGACCCTCTTTACAGAAGTGGCTAGTATATCGGATTAAATTTTCCCAAGTTTTAACGGCTCGGTAATTGGAAAACTGTTTTAAAATTTGAATATTTATTCTTTTTTGGTGAGTTTGGTTATTTTTTCTTTGGCTTGTTTCATGTCGCCTTTTTGAGAAGGTTTGCTATCTCTTCGGCGTTGCGCATCAGTTCCTTTCGTTCTTTAGGCTTCATTCTATGTATTTTCCTGCGTACTTCATGAATCTCTGTGAGAATATCTAACTGCACCATTATTTCCACTCTCATTCGCAACCTCTATTTACCACATACCATTAAAAGTCTTCCAACCCAAAAACATCAAAGACAGAACATATCTGACCCCAAATAGACAACTCCAGACAACTCTCAATCTGTCTCAACTTCTCTCAACTTCTAATTGGCTAAAAAACCAAGAATCATATTTGGAGCCTATTTGGATCCAAATAGAGGGGCTAGGTCACAAGTGCGCACACACACAAAAACTATATTTCACTTCATTCCTTCACTTCAAAAAACTCTTGCAACCGCTTTGTTTCAGGTTTACTTAAAACTTCAGCACATTTCTTAGGGTCCAAAGCTTTATAGTCCAAACCCAAACTAATCAACAAACGTTGAACACCTTTACCTAAACTAGGCGCAGCCAATATACCTCTAACTTCTCTATTAACCACGCCTCTAACCGCTTCCACATACTTAGCCAACTGCAAAACAGCCTCTTTACCCGCAGTCTTACGCTTAATCTCAACAACCACAAACCTACCAACCTTATCAACACCATAAACATCAACAAACCCAGGCTCAACTCTCTTCTCATAAGAAATCGGCTTAAACCCATCCTCAACCAATAAAGGCTCCACAAGTATAGCCCTCTGCATATCCTCCTCACTCGCATGCAACGCAAACCCACCCCTATCAACCAAACTCAAAACACAAAGCAAAAACACACTATCAAACACTATACGCACAGACTCAGACGGCTTCCTCCTCACAGCTCGAACCTGCAACACCTCACCAACAGCACTCACATGAAAAACACACCCAGGCGGCTGCCAATTCACAGGCTCATAACCAACAGATCTATGAACCAACAATGAACCGTCCTCTTTAAAAATCACTATGCGCTCACCAAGCTCCAATTTAGAACTGGCACGCCCACAATAATCAACCCAACAATTACCAACTATCAAAAGCGCTTTCTGCTTAGAAAATGCATCCCTAACCAGCGAAACCGCTTTCTCAACCGCTGGATTATGCACAACTAAAACTGGTTCTCGACTCGACATGATTGATTTTCGCCAACAAGGCTTAGAAGACAAAGACACCAAATAAGATTTCTGAAAAGCCTATGGCAGAATGGAAAAAGAAACGCCAAACAATGCGACATTACAACCAATCAGCCAAAGTTTATGACGCCCAATACTACGAGGAACAAGAAGCAAAAATAAAGACAGCATTAGCTGAATTCAGCCTTACAAAAGAAAACCTCATACTCGACGCAGGCTGCGGAACAGGCTTACTCTTTCCTCATATCGCAGAAAAGGTCAAACTAGTCGTGGGCGTAGACATTTCCGCTCGCATTCTCAAAGAGGCAAAAAAGCGAGAAAAAGAATACTCAAACACTGCCCTAGTCATAGCTGACACAGATTACACGCCCTTTCCAAAAAACATCTTTGACGCTGTCTTCGCCATTACCCTGCTCCAAAACATACCTAAACCCCATCAAACTCTTAACGAAATGAAACGGGTGACCAAACAAAACGCTGCCATAGTTGCTACAGGTTTAAAGAAAACCTTTTCTCGAAAAGAATTCACACAACTGCTAAGAGAGGCAGAACTCAAAATCAAGGTTTTGAAACTCGATGAAAACCTTAAAGAATATGTCGCAATATGCATAAAATCCTCAAAGAAAACCTTAAAAGAACCTAGACGGTTCTGTAATAGCCCAGAGGAATGATTGAATGCCAACTCACGGAAGCCTCTCAAAAGCTGGAAAAGTTAGAGGTCAGACTCCCAAAATCGTGCCCACTGAGAAGAAGGGGCTTATGCCTAGAATGCGGAGTCGACGCAACTACGAGAAGAGAATTATTCTCCAACGTAAGTCTGGACAAAACTGGATTTAGTTTATTTTGTGGTTTTTGACCCGTGCTTTTGTCGGTACAGCTCTATGGCGTAGTTGATTATCTTTTTGGCTTCTTCAGCGTTTTTCCATGTTTTGAATTTTACCCATTTTTTTGGTTCTAAGCGTTTGTAGACTTCGAAGAATTCTTGAATCTCACGCAACATGTGAGGGTGAACGTCTGATAGGTCTTTAAATCCGTCGAATCTGGGGTCGTTTATTGGTACAGATAGGATTTTTGGGTCTTCTCCTTCTTCGTCTTCCATGACGAGGACTCCGATTGTGTGTGTTTTGACTAGGCAGCCGACTTCTAGGGGTTCGTAGCTTAGGATCATTATGTCTAAGGGGTCGTTGTCGTCGAACCATGTTTGTGGGATGAAGCCGTAATCAACTGGAAAGACTACTGATGAGTAGAGTACGCGGTTGAGGACGAAGACTTCCCAGTTTAGGTTGTATTCGTATTTGTCTCTTGATCCCATGATGACTTCAATTATAACGTTGACTATGTTTGGCGGATTGTCGCCTGCAGGTATGTCTCGCCACAGATTCATGAATACTTGAGAAGACATAACCTTTGATATATCATTTTTCATTTTGTTTGCGAACAAATTTTGCGTGTGTGTGCGCTTTTGTGACCTAGCCCCTCTATTAGGATACTATTAGGCTCCAAATATGAAATGTATCATTTGAAAGGGCGAGAGACGGGTAGAGAGGGGTCTAGACCGTCTATTTGTGGTCTGGTGGTTATGGAAGAGAATGTAGTGTTTATCTGAAGGTGCTTACAACGCAGTATTACAGATGATTTGCACCATGAGCAGGGAAGCCAACAGAGAAATCGTAGCACGTCTAATGCAGATTTCGAAGCCGACAACGAGAGACTTAAACCTAATTAAGATGCAAGTTGCTAACGAATACAAGTTAGTAACTATTCCACCCAACTCACTGCTAATACAACAACTAAAGCCACGTGAGAGGCGCAAGCTTCTCCCCATTCTTCGCAGAAAAACGGTTAGAACCATATCAGGCGTCACAGTGGTAGCCGTGATGACTAAACCTGCTCCTTGTCCGAAAAAGGCTCCTTGCGCTTACTGCCCAGGTGGTCCACCTTATGGGGTTCCGCAGAGCTACACTGGGCACGAGCCTGCTGCAATGAGGGGCATACAGAATCGTTTCAACGCTTTTAGGCAGGTGACAAGTCGCATAAAGCAGCTAGAGTCCATAGGGCACAAGGTTGACAAAATTGAACTAATCATCATGGGTGGAACCTTTCCAAGCACTCCGAAAAAATATCAGGAACAGTTTGTTCAAGGATGCCTTGACGCCGTAACCAAACAAAGGTCGCAGTCATTGGAAGAGGCGAAGAAAAATGCTGAACAGAGTCGTGTTCGTAACGTGGGCATCACGGTTGAAACTAGACCTGATTGGGCTAAAGAGGCTCAAGCGGATCAAATGTTGTCTATGGGCGTTACCCGTGTGGAACTTGGCGTGCAAAACATATACGATGACATTTATGCGCTGGTTAACAGGGAGCATACGGTTGAAGACGTTGTGGAAGCCACGCGTGTGCTGAAGGATGCTGGATTAAAAGTAGCCTACCACATGATGCCTGGTTTGCCTGGCTCCAACTATCAACGAGACTTGAAAGCGTTCAAGAAGATTTTTGCTGACCCAGATTTTAAGCCTGATATGACTAAGATTTATCCTTGTCTCGTTCTTAAGGGAACAAAGGCTTATGAATGGTGGAGGCGAGGCGAATACAAGCCTTATACAACTGAAGAAGCAGTGGAGCTTATAGTTGAAGTTAAGAAGATTGTGCCTCCTTGGGTTCGAATTATGAGGGTTCAACGTGACATTCCAGCGTATCTTATTGAGGCGGGTGTTAACCAAGGTAACCTGCGAGAACTGGTGCAGAAAAGGCTGAGAGAACAAAACATGCGGTGTCGCTGCATAAGATGCCGAGAAGTAGGGCACAGATGGTTGAAAGACAAAATCAAGCCCAACATCAGAAACATTAAAGTTGTTACCACAAAAGAAAAAGCATCTGAAGGCGAAGAAATCTTCATCTCGGCAGAAGACCCAGAAAACGATGTTCTCGTGGGTTATCTGCGACTGCGCATTCCATCAGAAAAAGCGCACAGACCAGAAATCAACTCAGAACCATGCTCTATTGTGCGTGAATTACATGTTTATGGTCCATTGGTTCCAGTTGGAAAACATTTAGCGAATGCTTGGCAGCATAAAGGTTACGGAAGCATTTTGCTGTCTGAAGCCGAAAGCGTTTCTAAGGAAGAGTATGACCGCAAGAAAGTTATTATTACAAGCGCATTGGGAACAAAACAATACTACAAACGATTCGGCTACAACTACGACGGACCTTACATGTCAAAGACCTTGAAAAATTGATTAATGACGCCTTCGCTTGACAAATCGACACGAAAAATAGAATAACGCATACCGAACATGAATAGTTTTAATTGTGGAGAAAAACCAAGTTGAGCGAGTTTCCAGGTTATAAAGGAGAGGCGCTTCAGCTTTTGAAACGTGCAAAGGCTGAGATAGGTGACATAATACGCATTGTTAAAGATGGAGAAACCTATGAGGGCATTCTCATTCCTCGTTCTGAATACGGAGACGACAAACACATAGTAGTCAAGTTGAAAACAGGCTACAACATAGGCATAAGCATAACCGCAACCACAAAAATAGAAAAAATAGGCGTAGGAATAAAGCCCACATTTGTTCCGCCCACGCTTCCAGAACAAAAACCAACTTTACCAAAAGTTGCCATTATCAGCACAGGGGGCACAATCGCCAGCCGAGTTGATTATCGAACAGGCGGAGTGCGCCCAGCCCTTTCAGCCAGCGACCTCTACAGCGTGGTTCCTGAGCTTTCAGAAATAGCTAACATAGACGCTGAGATTCTCTTCAGCCTGTTCAGCGAAGACATCAAAGCCAAACATTGGACGGAGATGGCGAGGGCTGTTGCCAAACATATTGAAAATGGCGCTGCTGGCGTTGTGATGGCTCACGGAACCGACACATTAGGATACACAGCTGCAGCGCTCAGCTTTGCCCTGCAAGATTTACCCGTGCCTGTGATAATGGTGGCTGCGCAACGTTCAGCTGACCGTCCCAGTTCAGACGCTGCAACCAACCTAATAGGAGCCGTGAATGCAGCGGCTTATGCACCGTTTGCCGAAGTTGCCGTTGCCATCCATGAAACAACCTCTGACAAAAACATTGTCTTTCACCGTGGCACAAAAACGAGGAAATGTCATACGAGTCGCAGAGACACATTCAAATCAATCAACACCACGCCACTCGCAAAAACCGTAAACGGAAAAATCACCATGTTTACAAAAGACTATCACAAAAGAGACCAAACACGAAAATTAAGTTTGAAACCCAACTTCGACGAGAAGGCTGCACTCATCAAGTTTTATCCAGGTTTGAACCCTGAAGTCATCGATTGGCATGTTGACAAAGGTTGCAGAGGCATAATTCTCGAAGGAACAGGACTGGGACACATTGGCAGTTACTGTTTTTCAAATATTCGAAACGCTATTGAAAAAGGCGTGTTGGTAGCCATGACTTCCCAGTGCATTTGGGGACGCTTAGGCATGACAGTTTACAATTATGGTCGCGACCTCTTAGCTATGGGAGTAATTCCGCTTGAAGACATGTTGCCTGAAACAGCCATTGTGAAACTCATGTGGGTCTTAGGACAGACAAAAAACATGGAAGAAGCTAAGAAACTGCTCACAAAAAACATCGCCTATGAAATCTCACCTCGATCTGAATTCGAAGAGGCGCAGGGTGAAAACGAATGAGCATCGACTACACAAAAACTGGATTAAAAATCGGACTTGAAATCCATCAACAATTAGACACAACTGAAAAACTCTTCTGCTCCTGCAAACCTGAACTTTTCAAGGAAGAACCCGAAATCACGTTTTTGAGGAGACTGCGCCCCACCCAAAGCGAGTTAGGTCAAGTTGACCCTGCAGCGTTCTTCGAGTTTCAGAAAGGCGTCAAAATACTGTATGAGGCTAATCGTGAAACCTCTTGCCTCGTAGAAATGGATGAAGAGCCGCCTCATAACTTGAACAGAGAAGCGGTTGAAATCGCGTTGACAGTTGCTCTGATGGACAATGCAAAACCAGCTAACGAAATTCACGTAATGCGCAAGACAGTGATAGATGGCTCTAACACCACGGGTTTCCAACGAACATGCATCATAGCACTCGACGGCAACATAGATGTGGACGAAAAGAAAATTCCAATTCAACTTGTAGCGTTAGAAGAAGATGCAGCTAGAAAAACTGGAGAAGAAGGCGGAAGAATCATTCGCTACCGAATCGACAGGTTAGGTATACCGTTAATTGAAGTTACAACAGCGCCTGTTCTCTATTCGCCTCAAGAAGCTGAAAAAACAGCATTAACCATTGGTCGCATCCTCAGAGCCACAGGTAAGGTGAAACGTGGTTTAGGAACCATTCGCCAAGACCTAAACATTTCCATTCCAAACGGCGCCCTCAATGAAATAAAAGGCGTGCAAGAACTAGAGCTAGTCGCCAAAGTCATCGAATACGAAGTACAACGCCAATTAAACCTCTTACAGATAAGAGACGAACTCAAAAAACGAGGCTTAAACGAAAACATGATAAAAGACGAGTTTAGAGATGTCACAATGGTTTTTGAAAAAACCAAATGCAAAGTGATTAAGAAAGCCTTAGACGAAAGCAAAAAAGTTTTGGCAGTCAAGCTGCCTCAATTCGCTAACCTGCTAAAAACAGAGTTGGCGCCTGGAATGCGGTTGGGCACTGAGATGGCTGACCGTGCTCATTTTTGGGGCAGAGTTGGCGGCATTTTTCACACAGATGAGTTGCCAGCGTATGGAATAACCAGTGAAGAAGTAACTCAGGTAAAGGAATTGATGAAAGCAGATAAGCAAGATGCTGTGGTACTCGTAGCAGACAACATGGAAAACGCAACAGACGCGTTGAAAGCTGTGGCTGAGAGAGCCAGAGAAGCATTGAAAGGTGTTCCAGAAGAAACACGTGGAGCCAATCCAGACGGCACAACTCGTTATATGAGACCGCGCCCTGGAGCAGCCCGTATGTATCCTGAAACTGATGTGCCACCGATTCAAGTTACCGCTGACTATCTGAAACAGTTGCGTTCTCGTCTTCCTGAATTGCCCGCGCAGAAAATGATGCGTTTAATGAAGGATTATGGGCTTAATCAGAAACTTGCCAAACAAGTTTTGGATTCAGAGTACTCGCAGCTTTTCGAAACAGTTGTTAAGCAGACTAGGGTTTCACCCACTGTGATTGCGGCTGCTTTGACTGAAACGTTCAAGGGTTTGAAACGTGAAGGAATTGAAATTGAAAATGTCAGTGATGAGCAGATTTTGGAATTGTTTGGTTTGATTGACGCTGGAAAAGCAGCTAAGGAGGCTATCCCAGACATTGTTTCTTGGTTGGCGAAACACGAGGACGCTTCACTGAAAGGTGCACTAGAGAATTTAGGCTTAGGGATGCTTTCTGAAGCTGAATTACAGTCTATAATAGACGATTTGCTCATGGAAAACAAGAATCTTAGGGATAAAGGCAAAGAAGCTTTTGGCGCTTTAATGGGGTTGGCAATGAAAAAAGTTCGAGGTAGAGCAAACGCTGAAATGGTTGCTCAAGTTTTGAAGAAAAAATTGGGATAGGTAAGCTCAAATTCCATGTTGTAGGTCGTCAAAGATTTGCGAGCAGCAGAGGGATGAAAAAGACGTTTCCAACTCCATGGAATCAGCTAACCGAATGGCTTCTTTAGAGGGAAAGGCTATGGCGTTGACTCCAGCTTTAACAGCATACGTGTCGGTTTCTGCTCTGTGTTTTCCTTTGGGTCGCATGCAACCCAGCACTAGAGGCGTTTTTGGCAGCATCAACCTGGCAGCAACAAGCACTCGGGTTATGTCTTCAGGCGACGGCGGCGCTACATCTTGCATGGCAGTGTCACGTATGGGCATTAGGGCTATGATTATAACCGCTGAAGGTGAATATTTTGAAATTATTTGAAGCGCGTGAAATTCACCTTGGAGTTTGCCGTAGTGAAGCCCAACTAATACGTGGGGCACCGTTGGAATGCCAGATTGATGTAGTGCAGAGAGTGACTTCTCGTAGTCATTGACTTGCACATTGAGTTGATAAATTTCTTTTATTGTTTCGTCTGAACCGATTATGTCTATGAGCGCTGCGTCTACATCGGCTTCTTTAAGCCTCTGTGCCATGTCCGAATCTATCACGCCAGTATGCACTACAATGGTTAAGCCTAATTTTTGCTTGATTTCAGCTATGGCGTCCACAAAGTTAGCTAAAGGAACAGAACCGTCTGGCAAACAGCCTCCACTTATCAAGCAACCGATTGCGCCTTTTCTCTTCACTTCTGAACAGACTTCGATTAATTGCTTAGGCGTGAGCACAGACATCATAGTGTTAAGCACTTTGCCTTCGCAGTGCTTGCATTTTAAGGCGCAGAATGAGCCTGTTATCGAGATTGAAGGAAAGGCTGTGGGCGACGAACAGAAATGGCTGGTTTTGTAATACATGAAGCTGGGCGCGTAAAACCGAATTCTCTTGCCGAAATTTCTCCAACTAACGTCGCGTGCCATGGTTAAGGCTTGTTCAAGCTCAGTTTTGTCAGCGGTAAAGAGGTTTTCAACATTGTTTAGCATGTTTGAACACGTTTTTGCACGCATTTGCTGAGACAGATAAGTATTAAGACTGTCATCTGTTTAATTTATGCGTTCAGCGTTGAGAGCCTGACGATGATGAATAAGCGGCGCTTACCTGAGAACATTCGTGTTTCCGTTGGGTCAGCAATGGTTCTCGGGTTGATACAGGGGAGGCTTGATGCACCGCCTACAACCATATATTTACTAACTTATCACGAAGGCAAGTGCTCCGCCAACTGCGGCTTTTGTCCCCAAGCTAGAACAAGCACAAGTCGAGCTGACATGCTTTCCCGTGTAACTTGGCCTGCATTTCTAACAGAAGATGTCGTCTCTAGGATAGTCTTTGCCGTGGAAAAGGGAGTCATACAAAGAGTCTGCATTCAAGCGATAAACTATGCAACTGTTTTCGCTGATTTGTTGGCGCTCTCAACTGACATAGCAATACGCAGAAAAGTGCCTATCTCAGTTTCATGCCAACCTTTGAATACTGTGCAGATGAGGAAGCTGGCTGAAGTGGGAGTTGAAAGAGTCAGCATAGCCTTAGACGCTGCCACACCAGAACTGTTTGACAAAGTCAAAGGCGCATCATCTCAAAGTCCATACGCTTGGGAGAAACAACGCAAGACGCTGGAAGAAGCCGTTCAAGTTTTCGGCAAAGGCTCTGTGTCCACACATCTTATTGTTGGTCTCGGCGAAAAAGAACAACAAATAATAGAAATCATTCAGTGGTGCGTTGACTCAGGAGTTTGCCCTAGCCTCTTCGCCTTCACTCCAATTGCTGGAACAGTCTTGGAAGGACTGCCTCAACCATCCATAACTTCTTATAGAAGAGTTCAGCTGGCTCGTTACTTCATAGTTCATGGAAAAACTTGCATTGAAAATATGAAGTTTGATGATGAAGGGCGAATTGTTGACTTTGGTGTTTCTAGGCAACTACTGCGAGAGGCTGTGAAGAGTGGCAATCCGTTTCAGACATCTGGTTGCCCAGGCTGCAACCGTCCCTACTACAATGAAAAGCCAGGCGGACCCATCTATAACTATCCGAGACCACTCTTATCAAACGAACTGGTTGAAGTAGAGAAGCAACTTGAGATTTGAGTCTGAGACCGCGAGTTATGTGGTAGTTTTCGTTTTTTGTCATAGTCGCTTTTAAACAATACATTTATACAATTAATAATATCGTACAGTGGAAATAAGAGGCTGAGACTTTAAAAACGAAAAAGAGTTGCAGTTGATGAGTAGAAAAACTATTTACCATCATCATAATTTTTTCTTGTTCGCAGTCTTGTTGCTGATTCTTGTCTTAGCGATAGGTTTGATTTTCATAGGAGCCATCAGCAGAGCCTTCGAAGAGGTTGGCTTTAGCCCAACTACTACAGCCTTAATTCTGGTTGCCACTTTCATGGGAAGTTTAGTTAACATTCCAATTTTAAAACTCCAGACTACGGTACCCATTATAAAAGAAGAGTTTGTAAGCTTCTTTGGCATGGCGTATCGAATTCCACAGGTGGAATATGGTGAAACAACAAC
>Ga0315280_10004020_pt1 | contig 22061 bp, 14 predicted proteins | sample YL17G06_40_MG_FD_203697 | JGI IMG/M metagenome (GOLD analysis project Ga0315280, IMG submission 203697) | Sediment microbial communities from Yellowstone Lake, YNP, Wyoming, USA - YL17G06_40 | ecosystem: Environmental > Aquatic > Freshwater > Lake > Sediment | place: USA: Wyoming | collected...
GGCTGCACGGCGTCGATCCGGGGTTCAACGCAGACGGTGTCAGCGTGCACCACATCGATCTCGCCAGCCTGGGCTACAAGCCGGCGCGCGCGCTGCAGTACGTGCGTGAGCTCGAAACAGGCCTCTCGTCCGTCTCGAGTGTCACGTCGGCAAGCTTCAGCTACTCCTACCCGCTTGAGTCGGCGTTCGTGCAGCGCGTCCAGACTCCGCAGGGCGCGCCAGGCGACGCAATTGAGGTGGACACGAACGCGGTCACCAGAGATTACTTCGCAGTGCTTGGCATTTCGATTCTCAGGGGACGGGCGTTCACCACGGTCGAGTCGATGGCACCCGGCGAGGCCAGCGGCAACGGTGTCATCGTCAGCCGGTCTCTGGCCAGGCGACTGTTCGACTCGATCGAATCGGTCGGACAGAAGGTGATCGTGCAAATGGGCAAGACGGGGCGGGAGGTCGTCGTCATCGGGGTAGCCGGAGACGTCCGGACGGATCTGGTGACCGACGCTGCCGAGCTGACGATGTACGAGCCCTTTGCGCGCGAGGAGGTCTTCGTCATGCGCCCGAGCCTGCTGGTCAAGTCCGGGCTGACGACGCGCGACGCGACGGAGGTCGTTCGAAGCGTGGCGGCTCGCGTCGATCCGAGGGTCCCGATATCCGGCAACCAACCCCTTCGGATAGTCATCGATCGCCGATTGTCGGGCCAACGTGTCTTCGCATGGGTACTCTCGCTTCTGGGTGGCCTCGGATTCGTGCTGGCGGCCGTCGGCGTCTACGGTTTGCTGGCTCAGGCGGTCAGCGAGCGCACCCGCGAATTCGGCATCCGCATGGCGATGGGCGCCACCCGCCGCCGGGTGTTCAGCCTGGTGTTACGGCAGGCTGCGCTGATTGCCGGCATTGGCGGGATTGCCGGCCTCGGCCTCGCAATGCTCGGCTCGCGGCTGATCCAGGCGCAGCTGTGGGGCGTGACGTCGCGCGATCCGTGGATCTACGCCATCGCCTCCCTCGCGCTAGTGGCGGTGGTCTTCGTCGCAGCTGCCGTACCGGCGCGGGCGGCAACGCGCATCGAGCCCGTCGAAGCGCTGAGGACCGAGTAGCCTCGCCGACAAGGGCTGGGCCCGGCGACGCGCTCCCAAGCGGACTGGAAGGCCCTGCCGGGCCATAGTTCGCGTTTATCCCCGGGGCAAATCCGCGGGTTCCCTCAGGTCTGCTGCGTCACATCGCGACGCGGGACGATCCGCAAAGGTGCCCCGAGACACGCTGCCGGCGCGGGTGGCTGGTCCCGCGCCGTCCCCTCTGGTAAAATCACCTTCATCCCTCGCACGCGTATCGGGCGCCCCCGTCGATTTGATGCCGGGAGAAGCCGTGCCGTTCCGCTCGTCCACGCTCGCCGATCTCGTCGACGCTCCCGCCCTGCAGTCCCTGGTGAACGATTTCTACGAGATCGCCCGCATCCCGATGGCGATCATCGACGTCGAGGGCAAGGTGCTCGTCGGCGCGGGATGGCAGGACGTCTGTACCAAGTTCCATCGTGCTCACCCTCAAACGTGCCAGGCGTGCGTCGAGAGCGACACCGAGCTGTCTGCGGGCATCCCTCCCGGCGAGTTTCGCCGCTACAAGTGCAAGAACAACATGTGGGATCTCGCGACACCGATCATGGTGCGCGACCGGCACGTGGGAAACGTCTTCTCCGGGCAGTTCTTCTTCGAGGACGAGCACGTCGATTACGCGCTGTTCCGGGAACAGGCGCACCGCTACGGCTTCGACGAGCGGGAATACATCGCGGCCCTCGACCGCGTGCCACGCCTGCCGCGGGAGGCCGTGGACCGGGCGCTGGCCTTCTTCGTCAAGCTTGCCCACACGGTGTCCCAACTCGGCGACGCCAACGTCACCCTCGGCCAGATGATCGCAGAACGCGACACGCTCACGCAGTCGCTGCGCGAGAGCGAAGCGGACCTCGCCCACGGGCAGGCCGTCGCCCACACGGGCAGCTGGCGCCTCGACGTCTGCCGCAACGCTCTGACCTGGTCTGCCGAGGTCTATCGGATGTTCGGCGTTCCGCCCGCGACATCCCTCACCTACGAGGGATTCCTGGCGAAGGTGCACCCGGACGACCGCGCCGCCGTCGACGCGGCATGGCAGGCGGCGCTGGCCGGTCAGCCCTACGACGTCCAGCACCGCATCGTCGTCGGCGAGGACGTGAAGTGGGTGCGTGAGACAGCGGAACTGGAATTCGACGCGCAGGGGACGCTGCTCGGCGGGTTCGGGACAGTTCAGGACGTCACCAGGCACAGGCAGGCCGAGCAGGCGCTGCGCGACAGCCACGAACTGCTGCGCACCGTCATCGACAGCACGACGGACCTCGTCTTCCTGAAGGATTGCACCGGCCGCTACGTCGTGATGAACCAGGCGGGCGCCGCCGCCCTGGGAAGGCCGATCGACGAGATCGTCGGCAAGACCGATCGAGACCTCTTCCCGGCGGCGATTGCGCGGCACATCATGGAGGACGATCAGCGAGTGCTTGCCGGCGGCACCCCGCAGGTGCTCGAGGAGACGTTGGAGATCGGCGGGCAGCTCAGGCACCTGTTGACCTCGAAGAGTCCGTGTCGCGACTCGACGGGTGCCACCAGCGGGCTGGTGGGCATCGCCCGCGACGTGACGGAACGCAGGCAGGCGGAAGCGAACCAGGTCCTGCTGACCGATATTCTCCGAATCTTCAACCGTGGCGGCGAGCTGCGCTCGCTCATTGCCGACGCGCTGCGGCTGATCCAGGAAGTGACCGGGTTCGACGCGGTGGGACTGCGGCTTCGCGAGGGAGAGGACTGCCCGTATTACGAGCAGAACGGGCTTTCGGCCGAGTTCGTAAGACGGGAGGATTCCCTTTGCGCGCGCGATGGCGACGGCGAGGTGCTGCGCGACGCGGATGGCCGGGCGGTGCTCGAGTGCACCTGCGGCCTCGTCCTGTCCGGCCGGACCGATCCGAGCATGTCCTGCTTCACGCGCGCCGGCGCGTTCTGGACGAATGCCTCGAAGAAACTGCTCGGGCTGTCGCGCGACGCCGATCCGCGTACCAATCCCCGCAATCACTGCATCCACTGCGGCTACCAGTCCATCGGGCTGTTCCCGGTGCGCGTGGGCGACCAGATCGTCGGCGTGCTGCAGTTGAACGACCGACAGGAAGGCCGGTTCAACCCCGGGTCGATCTCCTTCTACGAAACCGTGGCGCAGAACATCGGTCTTGCGCTCCAGCGGGCGGCAGCCGAGGACGCCCTGCAGCAGAGCGAGGCGCGGCTCGCGAGCATCCTCGAACAACTGCCGGTCGGCGTCGGACTGGTGGATCGCGACGGACGCTGGGTGGTCAGCAATTCCGTGATGCGCGATTTCGTTCCCGCACGGATTCCGTCGCGCGATCCGCAACGGGTGGGCCGTTGGCACGCCCTCACGCCAGAGGGACAGGCCCTGGATCCGGGTCAGTGGCCGGCCGCCCGCGCGCTGCGCGGCGAGCGTGTCGTTCCCGGCGTCGAGTTCGAGTACGAAGGCGACGACGGACGGCGGTGTTGGACCCGCGTGGCGGCAGCGCCCTTCCGCGACACGGCGGCAGCGCTCGCCGGCGCGATAGTCGTGATGCAGGACGTCACCGGGGCCAAGCAGCTCGAAGCGGAGTTGAAGGACACGGTACGCCGGCTCGCCGAAGGCAACCGGCTCAAGGATCAGTTCCTCTCCACCCTGTCTCACGAGCTGCGAACGCCGCTCAACGCGATCCTCGGCTGGTCGCAGCTGCTGCAGACGCACGGCGTGGCGTACCCGTACGCAAACCGCGCCATCGACGCGATTGCGCGCAACGCCGAGGCTCAGGCGCGGTTGGTGGAGGATGTCCTGGATGTCAGCCGCATCATCACCGGCAAACTGCACCTCCGCCAGCAGACGCTGGACCTCGCCGTGGTCATCGAGCGCGCGCTCGACACCGTGCGGCCGGCCGCCGACGCCAAGGACATCGCCATCACGACGTCCTTCGCGCCACGCGCATTCGTCGTCGGCGATCCCGACCGCCTGCAACAGGTGGTGTGGAACCTGCTGTCGAACGCGGTGAAATTCACCACGAAATCGGGGCACATCGACATCGCGGTCGCGCTGGTGGATTCCCACGTGCAGGTGAGAATCACGGACACCGGCATCGGGATCGCGCGCGATTTCATGCCCCATCTCTTCGAACGGTTCTCGCAGCACGACAGTTCCATCACGCGGTCGTACGGCGGCCTGGGACTCGGCCTGGCCATCGTGCGGCACCTCGTCGAGATGCACGGGGGCACGGTCGAAGCCGAGAGTCCGGGCGAAGGGCAGGGAGCGACCTTCACGGTCACGCTTCCTGTCCGCGCCCTTGCGCCGGCTGTGTTCAGCGACATGGAGCCGTCATCACAGGTACCCGCCCCGTCGTTGCTGCCGACGCCGCCCTCGCTGCAAGGCGTTCGCGTCCTGGTTGTGGACGACGATGCGAGCGCGCGCGAGCTGTTGCACAGGGTGTTGACGGACTTCGGCGCCGACGTCGTGATGGCCGCGTCGGCGGCCGAGGGGATGCGACTGCTGCAATCCGCGCGACCCGACGTGCTCGTCAGCGATATCGGAATGCCCGAAGAGGATGGTTACAGGTTCCTGCGCAAAGTCAGGAGCCTGCCGGCGGAACTGGGCGGCCGGGTGCCGGCGATCGCGTTGACGGCGTACGGGCACGCAGCCGATCGGTATCAGGCGCTCTCCGCGGGGTACGACCAGCACGTGGCCAAGCCGGTCATGCCGCAGGAACTCGCCGTGGTGGTCGCCGTCGCCGCTCGCAAGGTTCACGGCGTGTAGAGGCTGGTTGAGTTGTTCTGCAGTGCACGAGGAGGCAGCATGTCGCGCTTGCTCTGGTTCGTCCTGGGGATCCTCGTCACGATCGTCGTGCTCGTCGCCGGCGGGTACCTGTTCCTGATCTTTGGCGGCGTCTCCATGGAGACCACCGCGTCGCCGCTGCCGCTCGAACGCCGCGTCGCGAACCTTGCGCTGCACGCCAGCTTTGGCAACGCGGCACAGCAGCGCGATCCCTTTCCGGTCGACGACACGAACATGATGGCCGGCGCGCTGGTCTATCGGACGCACTGCGCGATGTGCCACGGCCGACCGGGCAGCCAGCTCTCGGCCATCGCCCGCGGCATGTTCCCCAACCCGCCGCAGCTCTTCGAAGCGAAGGACATGGTGACGGACGATCCCGAAGGGATCACCTACTGGAAGGTGACGCACGGCATCCGGCTGTCGGCAATGCCCGGCTTCGGCAGCACGCTGCCGGATACCGCGCGCTGGCAGGTGACCATGCTCGTCGCGCACGCCGACAAGCTCTCGCCCGCGGTGCAGGCGGCGCTGGCCAGGTGAGCGGTTGCGCAGGGATCACGGATCGGTCCCGGATCCCGCGAGGCAATTACTGCAGCGCAAAGGTCACCGTCACCGTCAGAATGAACGGCGTCGGGCGGCCGTTGAAGATCAGCGGCGAATAGCGCCACTGGCTGACGGCGTCAACGGCGGCCTGGTTGAGAAGTGGAATCCCGCGTAACACGTGCACGGCCTGCACCTGCCCACTGGTGTCGACCGTGGCCTCCAGCACCACCACCCCTGAAACGCGCGCTGTTTGCGCAATCGCCGGGTACCGCGGATCGACGCGATGGACCAGGTCGGGCGCCTTGATGTGCCCGCCGATCCGCACCGGCGCCTGAGCCGGCGGCGCGGGCGGCGCGGGCGGCGCCTCGGGAATGCCGCCGACTATGCCGCCGGGGACGCCGCCTGCGATCCCGCCTGGCACCCCACCCGGCACACCCTGGCTGCTTGGCGCGGGAGGCTCCGGAGGTGGCACCTCGATCTTCGAAGGCGCCTCTACCGGCGCCAGGTTCTCCTGGCCGGTCGTCGCAACCGGCCTTGGCGGCGGTGCGGACGACGGCGGGGGAGGAGGAGGAGGCGGCGGCGGCGGCGGCGGCGCCGGTGGCGAAGCCACAAACGCTGAGATGACTTCGGTCGGGGCGGGTAGCTGATCGGTCGCGTAGAGCAGAGGCACGATGATCAGCGCGCCAACCACGACGACATGAAGCACGATTGAAACGAAGATCGTCGTGAACTTGCGATAGCCGGCGCGGCGATCTCTCTCGACCATCTCGAACATGGCGACCCTGCTGAGCAGCGACGCCGCTCCGACAGCGCGGCGGCTCGTATTCCCGATCACTCCCCGCAAAGAGCGCGCCAAGGCGACGGGCCGGACGAGGTGGCCTTGCACAGACTGCATGGCACTCGCTACGATGGCGTCATTCAAGGAGAGCCATCGATGCGACGATTCCGCCCGGCGGCCTGGACAAACCTCGTTCCCACGCTGGCCGTCGCGGTCGCGCTCGCCCTGGCTGGCGCCACGCACGTCGGTGCCATCCACGGGCAGCCGCAGCCCGGCGCCGTCAAGCGCTACGATTCCCAGTTCTTCAGCGGGCTGCGATGGCGCAACATCGGGCCCAACCGCGGCGGCCGCTCCATCGGCGTTGCGGGCAGCCCAACCCGGCCGCTCGAGTACTACTTCGGCGCGACGGGTGGCGGGCTGTGGAAAACGACCGACGGCGGGACCACCTGGAGGCCGGTGACCGATACCGCCCTTCGCACCTCGTCGGTCGGCACGGTCGCCGTCTCCGAATCCAATCCCGACACCATCTACATCGGCACCGGCGAAACCGAACTGCGCGGAGACATCATCCAGGGCGACGGGCTTTACAAGTCGGTCGATGGCGGCAAGACGTGGGCGGCCAGCGGCCTGACCGAGACGCAGGCAATCGGGCGCATCCGCATCCACCCGACCAACCCGGACATCGTCTACGTCGCGGCGCTCGGTCATCCGTTCGGCCCCAACCCCGAGCGCGGTGTCTTCCGCACCACCAACGGGGGCAAGAGCTGGGACAAGGTGCTGTTCAAGAGCGATCGCGCGGGCGCCGTCGACCTGTGCTTCGACCCGAAGAACCCGCAGGTGCTGTTCGCCGCGCTCTGGGAGGTCTTCCGCACGCCGTATTCGCTCTCGAGCGGCGGACCCGGCAGCGGCCTGTACAAAACGACCAACGGCGGCGACACGTGGGACGACATCACGCGCAATCCCGGGCTGCCGAAAGGCATCATCGGCAAGATCGGGGTGTCGGTGTCGGCCGCCGATTCGAACCGCGTGTGGGCGATCGTGGAAGCCGGGGACGGCGGCATCTTCCGATCGGAGGACGGCGGCGCGACGTGGACGAAGGTGAACGACGAGCGCCGCTTCCGCCAGCGCGCGTTCTACTACACCCGCATCTACGCCGACCCGAAGAATCGAGACCGCGTCTACGTGCTGAACACGGGCTTCTACCGGTCGGACGACGCGGGGAAGACCTGGCGGACGATCCGCGTGCCGCACGGCGACAATCACGACCTGTGGATCGCGTCCAACGACCCGGCGCGGATGATCAACGGCAACGACGGCGGCGCCAACGTGTCGGTCAACGGGGGCGACACCTGGACGGCGCAGCGCTACCCGACGGCGCAGCTCTATCACGTGGTGACGACCGCGCACATCCCGTATCAGGTCTGCGGCGCGCAACAGGACAACAGCACGGCGTGCGTGCCGAGCAACGGGAACGGCGACGAGTTCTACCAGGTCGGGGGCGGCGAGAGCGGCTACATCGCCGCCGATCCGCGCAACCCGAACGTCTTCTATGCCGGCAGCTACGGCGGCCTGCTCACCCGCTACGACCGGTCGACCGGACAGATGCGCGAGATCAACGTGTGGCCCGAGAACCCGATGGGGCACTCGTCGAACGACATGAAGGAACGCTTCCAGTGGACGTATCCCATCGTCTTTTCGCCGACCGATCCGCGCGTGCTCTACGTCGGTTCGCAACACGTGTGGCGGACGACCAACGAGGGGCAGAGCTGGGAGCGGATCAGCGGCGACCTGACGCGCGCCGACCCGAAGACGATGGGACCGTCGGGCGGGCCGATCACGCTCGACCAGACGGGCGTCGAGACCTACGCGGTCGTGTTCACGATTGCCCCGTCGCCGAAGGACCCGAACACGATCTGGGCGGGCTCGGATGACGGCATCGTCTCGATCACGAGGGACGGCGGCAGGACGGAGTGGCAGCGGGTGACGCCGCCGGATCTGCCCGCGTTCGCGCGCGTCAGCCTGATCGAGGCCTCACCGAGCAAGCCGGGCACCGCCTACGTGGCGGCCAACCGGTATCAGCAGGACGACTGGGCGCCGTACTTCTACAGGACGGATGACTACGGCAAGACGTGGACGAAGATCGTCAACGGGATCGACGGCCGCGATTTCGCGCGCGCGATTCGAGAAGATCCGGTTCGGCCGGGCCTGCTGTTCGCGGGCACCGAGCATCACATCTACGTGTCGTTCGACGACAGCGCGAACTGGCAGCCGCTGACGCTGAACCTGCCCGTGACGCCGGTGCACGACATCACGATCAAGGACAACGACCTCGTCATCGCGACGCACGGCCGCTCGTTCTACGTCCTCGAGAACATCGGCGTTCTCCGGCAACTGACCGATGCCGTCGCGCAGTCGGGCGTGCACCTGTTCCAACCGAGCGACGCGATGCGGTCGATCAGCCGCGGCGTGACGATCGACTATTACCTCAAGCAGGCGGCCGACAAGGTGACGATCGACATCCTCGACGCGCAGGGCGCTCTCGTTCGGTCGTTCACCGGCACCGCAGCGGATGAGAAGAAGAAGCCGGAGACGCCGGCTGGCGGGGAAGAGGAAGAAGGCGGACGGCGGGCGCCCGCGCCTCGGGTCGGCATCCGGGCGGGGATGAGCCGGTTCGTCTGGGACATGCGTTACCCGGATGCGACCGGATTCCCGAACCTCATCATGTGGGCCGGCAACCTGCGCGGGCCGGTCGTTGTGCCGGGCAAGTACCAGGTTCGGCTCGACGTCCATTTCCCGCCGACGCCGCCTACCGGGTTCGGCCAGGGAGTCGCGTCCGACAGGCAGACGCAGTCGTTCACGGTCACGAAGAACCCGAGCTTGACGAACGTCACCGACGCGGACCTGCAGGAGCAGTTCAAGCTGGCCATGCAGATCCGCGACAGGCTCAGTCAGGCGAACGAAACCGTTGTGAAGATCCGCGCGCTGAAGGAGCAGATCACCGACCGATTGACGAAGATGGGCGTCGACGTAGGGCGGCGCTCTAGCGCCGCCGACAAGAAGATCGTCGCAGCCGGCCAGGCGCTGCTCACCAGACTGACTGGCATCGAAGGCGAGATCTACCAGTACCGCAACCAGAGCAGCCAGGATCCGCTCAACTACCCGATCCAGTTGAACAACAAGCTGGCCGCGCTGGGGGGCGTCGTCGAGAGCGCCGACGCCCGGCCGACGTCGCAGTCCTACGACGTGTTCAAGGATTTGTCCACCCGGCTCGACGCACAGATCGCGCGGTTCGACGGGGTATTGAAGGCCGACGTCGTGGCGTTCAACAAGCTGCTGGCGTCGCGCAAGCTGGAACCCGTTATAATCCTTCGGCCCTGATCGGGAGCGACGCTCATGCCCGAGGCTCGCCGGTTCGTGGTCCGCGGTCGCGTCACAGGCGTCGGCTTTCGCTGGTTCGTCTTCGACCACGCGATCCACGAAGGCATCGGCGGGTTCGCGCGGAACCTTCCCGATCGCGCCGTCGAAGTCGTGGCGGAAGGCGAGGCGGAGTCGATGCGCCGCTTCGAGATGGCGCTCCGCCAGGGGCCCCCGGGCGCCCGGGTGGACGAGGTCGAGGTGGAGGAACTGCCGCCGACGGGGCGGCACCGGGCGTTTCTGATCAAAAGCTAGGAGCGTGTTCGAGCCTTACGCACACGCTCCTAGTAGGCCGGCTTCGCCGGCCGCATTCTGCAGCATGCTCACGCAGGCCGACATGGACACTCTCAAATCGAAGATCCGCCACGTGCCGGATTTCCCGAAACCCGGCATCCTGTTCTACGACATCACGACGCTGCTCGGCGGGCTTCAAGCTCGCCATCGACGCCCTGTGCACGCCATACGCCGATTGCAACGTGGACCTGGTTGTCGGCATCGAAAGCCGCGGCTTCATTCTCGGCGCCGCGGTGGCCGACCGCCTCGGGGCCGGTTTCGCCCCGATCCGCAAACCGGGGAAGCTGCCGGCGAAGGCGTTCCGGGAGAGCTTCAATCTCGAATACGGCAGTGACGCGCTCGAGATGCACGAGGACGCAATTCGCGCCGGCCAGCGGGTGCTCATCGTGGACGATGTGCTGGCGACGGGTGGAACGGCGGCCGCCGCCGCGAGCCTCGCGCGCCGGTGCCGCGGCGAGCTGCTGGGGCTTGCGTTCCTCATCGAGCTGGTCGCCCTCAACGGGCGGGCGAAGCTGCCGAACGAGTCGATCTACACGGTCCTCAAGTACTGATTCGTTGTAAACTACAATGTTCGCCCCTGTAGCTCAGCAGGACAGAGCACCGGTTTCCTAAACCGTAGGTCGCCCGTTCGAGTCGGGCCAGGGGCGCCATTCATAATTGGACCAGGTCCAATTTGCAGAAATGTAATCGCACAGAACCGGACCTGGTCCAATTCTCGAAAGTGTAATTGGAAGGCTATGAAGAGATCTGAACGGCATCGTCTGAAGGAAAACGAAGTCGCGCTGTCGGTCGTACGCGTGCGTGAGCAGTTCGAAGAGCACAAGCGCGAGATCATCGGGATCGGCGCACTCGTCTGCGCGATCATCGTCGTGGTTGGCGGGTTCTTCTGGTGGCGCCACCACAACGACTCGCAGGCTCGGGCGATGCTCGTCGACGCCATGGCGGTGGAACAGGCGCAGGTCGTGCCGCCGCCCGCGCCGCCCGCCCCCGGTCAACCGGCGAACGCCGCCGACGCGCCGCCTCCGCCGCCGGGCAGTTTCCCGTCGCAAGAGGCCAAGCTGCGGGCCGCGCTGCCCAGGTTCATGGCTGTCGCCGACGCGTACCCCTCGACGACGGCCGGCATTGCCGCGCGCTATCACGCCGCCGCCTGCCTGGTCGCCCTCGGACGCTCGAAGGAGGCCATCGACCAGTACAAACAGGTGGCCGACCGCGCCGGCAACCAGATTTACGGCGACATGGCCCGGCTGGGACTGGCCGAAGCGGAGATGCAGGCGCGCCAGTACGACGCGGCGATCAACGAGTTTCGCGACCTGTCGACGAAGGCGAACCTGCCGACCGACGCGATCCTGATGCAGTTGGGACGCGCCTATGCGGCGGCCGGACGGAAGGCGCAGGCGCAACAGACTTTCCAGCGGATTCTCGACGAGTTCCCGCAGTCGCAGTACGCGCAGCTGGCCAGGCGCGAGCTGGACGCCGCCAAGGCGGCGGGGGCGTGAACGGGGCCTCACGGGTGCTCAGTGCCGGGTGCTTTGTGCCAAGTGCGGTGCTTTGTGCCGGGTGCTGAGCTTTGTCCCACCTGTGTGTGCGAGCACCGGGCACTCGGCACCAGCACTGCACCCAGCACGAAGCACCCAGCACTAAGCACTCGTGTGTAATCCCGTCCAGTACGTGAGCAGCTTGTAGACCAGCCGCGCGCAGAGGAAGTTCGGCGCGATGATGCCGGGAAGGGGAGAGAGCTCGACGAGATCGCACGCCACGACCCGGCGCGCGGCAAACACCTTTTGCAGCAGCGTCAACGCTTCGTACCATCTCAATCCGCCCGGCTCCGGCGTCCCCACGGCCGGCATGATCGCCGGATCGAATCCATCGCAGTCGATCGTCACGTAGACAGGATCGCCCAGCGATTCCACCACCCGATCCATCCATCCGGCGTCCTCGCGCATCCGCACGTCGTAGAAGATCGTCGTCTGCAACGAGGGAACGGCGCGCGCTTCCTCTTCGGACAGGCTGCGGATGCCGACCTGCGTGCAGCGCGCCCGTTCGACCACCCGGCGCATCACCGAGGCGTGGCTGAAGCGGTTGCCCATGTAGGCGTCGCGCATGTCGGCGTGCGCGTCGATCTGCAGCACCGACAGGCCCGGATGCCGGGCGGCGGCTGCCTCGACCAGCGGGACGGTGACCGAGTGTTCCCCGCCCAGCGCGATCAGAGACTTGCCGGCGTCGAGCACCTCGCCCGCCACGCGCCGAATCTCATCGAGCGCCCCCTCCATCGTTCCGAAGGGCAGATCCATTTCCGGCAGCGTATACATCGAAGACTTCGCCGCCGAGGTCGACCTCTCCTCGTCCCACAGCTCCATCTGCGCCGATGCGAGGAGGATCTCGCGCGGAGCATTGCGCGTGCCGGCCACATATGACGTCGTGCGTTCGAGGGGCACGGGCAGGACGACCGTCCTGGCGGATCCGTAGGCGTCCTCGTCCTGTTTCATGCCACCGAAGACGAGCGATGCCGTGAATTCGTACCGGGGAGGCGTCATTCGGATTCCTCGAAGCGATTGTCGGGCAGCGGGACGCCGTCAACCGACATCACGCGGCCGCCGAGATCGAATACCGGCGCCGGACGGCCGGGCAGGGTGGCCGCCGCCGCGGTCAGACCCGTCACGAGCAGCGGCAGCGCCAGCGTCACGTCCGCATGAACGGTGACGCGCGCGGCGCCGCAATTCAGCTTCCCCCAGCTCGCCGCCTCGTTCAGGCTCGACCCCGACAACCCGCCCCACTGCGGCGAGTCGGTGATGATCTGCAGCGCGCACTCATGACCGCCGATGCCGGGGCGGAAGCACTCGGCCTGCACGCGCGCCTGGTTGATGAAGTTCTTCGGCGTGCCGCCGCCGAGCACGATCGAAGCGGTCTTCTGCCGGCGGATGACGACGTTGGTGAGTTCGATGATGTCGTCGATGGTGTCGATCTGGCCGACCGCCGGGTCTTCGTGGCGCGCTTCCGAGATGCCCATCCCGATCGACGAGTCGGCAATCGCGGGACAGAAGACGGGAACGTTCCCCCGGTAGGCGGAGGTCAGAATGCCGTCGCCGCCGGTTTCCTTCCAGAGATGTTCGCCCAGCCGGTACAGGTACTCGCGCGTGCTGAACGGCCGCCTCGGAAGTGTCGCGGTGAACTGCGCGATCCACGCGTCGTTGTCCACGAACTCGTCCTCGCTGACGAACGTGTCGTACACGCGGTCGATGCGCTCGGTCTTGAGCGCCTCGTCGTCCGCCTCGGTCGTGCCGATGAAGTGACGCTTGCCGCGGGTCTCGTGGAGGTCGTGGTAGAGAATCGCGCCGGTCGACACGAAGCAGTCGATGTAGCGCTTCGAGATCAGGTGCGCCAGCACCAGGCGCAGGCCGCCCGCGCTGAGCGCGCCCGCGGCCGCCAGGAAGATCGTCGCGTCCGACTGCAGCATCTGCAGCCAGACGCGGAAGGCGTTCGCGAGATTGCGGCCCTGGAACGAGATCTTCGCCATGCGCTCCAGAATCTGCTCGGCCGTCAGACCTGGTTCGACCACGAACGGCTCGACGGGCACGTTGAGGAAACGAGACTTGGTCGGCATGGTGAAGCAATTGTAGTCCGATCTGCAGAGTTTCACGTCACCCTGTCTGGCGGCCACGGCGCCGTGCGGGCGCCAGGGGACGGCGCGTTCGCCGCCCCCTGGCCGGCGGGTCTGAACCGCAGACCGGACTAGAAGGCGTGCCCCAGCCGCACGTAGGCGACGGCCGGGCGTGTGACGCCGGTCGCATCGTGCGGCCACGCGACACCCGCCGCGACGGTGAGCGGCAGCTCGTAGCCGAGGCGGATGTCGGCGGCGAACTCGCCGCCGACGCTGCGGGCGAAGGGCTGGCGCGAGAAGTCGACGACCCACGTCTTGCCGAGATCGAGGAACGCGGTGGCGTGCAGCGTGCGCAGGAACACCGGCCAGGTGCCGATGCCGCGCTCCACGCGAAGGAGCGGGAGCCGGTACTCGAGGTTCGCGACCGCGATCCGGGTGCCGGCCAGTTCGTTCTGGCCGAAGCCGCGCATCAGGTTCAGCGCGTCGCTGCCGAAGTCGATCGGGCTGGCGTTGGGGCCATTGCCGCCGAGGTAGAAGATGCGCTCGGTCCGTTCGTTCCCTGCCGCAATCCCGGCGGCGCCGCGCAGCGCCACGATGCGGTGCCCTTTGCCGAGCCGCAGGTAGGCGCGGGCGTCGACGGTTGCGCTGTTCGCGCCCGCATCGGCGCCCAGCGCGCGTCTCACCATCTCCGTGGTGACGCCGACAATGGCCCCCTGTTCCGGCGAGATCGAATAGGCGTAGACCTTCGCGCTGCTCAGGAACCAGGCGACGCGCAGGGCGTTGCGAATGGACTGCGCGCGTGCGAGGCCCCCGACGTTCAGCGTCTGGCGCTGAAAGTTCAGCGAGGCAGTGACCGCCTGGTTGTAGCGGACGTGGAAGTCGGGCACGAAGGCGCCTGCCTCGGCGTTCTCATCGCGCACGTCCGCCGGCACGATCGGTCCACTGCGCAGCTGCACGTCGCGCAGGAAGTGGGTGCGATCCGATGCGTCGGCGAAGAATGAGGGCAGCCAGCGGTCGTAGGTGTAGCCGGCCGACCAGTCGTAGCGCGGGGAGCCGGCCGCCCCCGCTTTGCCCGCGACGCGGTACAGCACGGTCGCGGCGTACACGTGCCGTCCGAGGACGTCGTTACCGCTGGTCGCAGCGCCCAGTTTCAGCTGCTGGTCGGAGCTGTCGAGGGCGGGAATCCAGTAGCGGGGCGGCAGGGTGCCCCAGGGCCTGTAGGTGGTCGTTGGTCGTGCGTTGTTGGTTGTTGGTCGTTGGTCTGCCGTCGTTGGTCGTTGGTCTGCCGTCGTTGGTCGTTCGTGGCCGGCGATCGCACGCCAGGTGCTGCGATCGAACGGCAACACGAACACGTCGTAGCCGGCAACGGTGTAGCCGACGTACGCGAGCAGGCGACCGTCTGGTGAGGCGTCCGGATAGCTGGCGCCGCTCGCGAGGTTCGTCACCTGGAAGATCGGGCCGGCGGCTGCCGGATCTGCCGCGTATACGTTGAACGGGCCGCCGCCTCGATCGGACGCAAAGAGAATCGTGCGGCCGTCTGGCGTCCATGACGGCGTCACGTTTCGGGCATCATCACGGGACACAATCACGCGGATCGCGCCCGTGGACCCGTCAACGGCGACGATTTGCGACGGGCCGTTCCGCAGTCGCCGGGATACCGCGAGCGTGCGTGCGTCCGGCGACCAGCGCGGTCCCGAGTACTCGACGCCCGGCTCGGCCAGCTCGACGCGTGGTTTTGCGCGCAGGGCGGCTCGCAGCCGCGCGACGTCGCGGGGCCAGGCGCCGGAGGGAAGGTCGAAGAGCACCAGATGGCGCTCGCCGTCCTGCAGGCTGACGCACGCCAGGGCCGTGCCGGCGGGGGAAAGCGACGGATCCACGAGCCGTGCGTTGGTGGTCAGGCGCTCGACAACGCCGGACGTGAGGTCGACCAGATAGAGGTCGCTTCGCAACGCGACGCTGTGCGAGAGATCGATCTGATCGAAGATTGCCGCCTGCCCGGACACGGCGATTTGCTCGCCCGAGTATCTGGACGCGAGCCGGCGACTGCGCGCGTCGAGGTCGACCGTCATGAGCGAGGGAAAATCATCCGCGGTGCGCGACGAATAGACGATCTCCGGCCGGCCGCCCGGTGCCTGGATGAAGCGAGGTCCGGCAACGACGAAACCCTGGCGGGTCAGCCTGCGTCCTGTCTCGCCGGCGCCTGGCGGCTTCGCATTGGCGCGCGCGCGCTCGAAGTCCTTCCAGAGGTCGCCGAGGCGGCTGCCGAAGGTCTGCGTGAACGCAGGGGACGACAGAAAGTAGAAGCGGCCGGCCGTGTGTGCCGACAGGTCCGCGAGCTTCTCGTCGCCAAAACGTTCCGCCAGGTACTGCTGAAAGAAGCCGCCGTAGGCGTACGGGGTATTGCCACCCGGCCAGTCGTCGACGTCCGAGGAGGCGCGATCGAGCGGCAGCGCTCTGCGCTGACGTGCAGCCTGATCGACCAGGACGGCAAAATCACCGGCATGCAGGCGTCCGCGGCCCGTCGTCGCGCTCTCTTCGTAGGTGGCCAGGCCTTCGATCTGCCAGGTCGGCAGGAACAGGTTCGGAAACGAGATTGGCGATCGACCGAACACGTGGCGCAGCACCGACCCGTAGCCGCGTGACCGATCCAGCTGGAGGATGTGCGTGTATTCGTGCACGAACGCCAGGCGCAGCCAGTCGTCGGTGTTGCCGATGAGCGCGCGCCCGGCCGGCGGCGCGACGCTGATCTCGATCGTGTCGTAGGGAAGGGGAGTGGCCCAGCCGTTCGACACGTCGTCCTGGTCCACGAGGATCACGTGTGTCCGGCCTCCCGGTTGCGTGCGCAGCCTGGTCGTCAACTCCCGGTGCACCGCCTCGGCAATCGCGGCGAAACGCAGGGCGATCGCATCCTCGCGTTGATGGAAGTGGACGAGGAAATGGGGCGTGGCGAGCGTGCGGAACCGCAGCGCCGGGTCGTAGCGCGAGGCCGCGTCCGCCGGGCGCGCGGCTGTCAGCAACGCAACCGTCAGGAGAACGGCGGCGACGAGGGAGCGCTGCGCGACCTGGCGAAGATTGCTTTTCATATCCGCCGATTACGCCGATTGCGCCGAGGCGGGGTGGCACTTCGACAGGCGGAACGCCCGGGCAAACCGTCGCGCTGCTCAAATGTCAGGCGCGACGGTTGTCGAAGTGCCACCCGTCATCTGGCGTCCGCGCGGTCGCGCAGCCGCATCGAGTCGCGAGCACCGCACCATCCCTCTATGCCGGCAGCCGGGCGCGCTCTGGCCGCGCCGGTGTGCTCGGGCGCGTCACGTACGGATCCGCAGATTACGCCGATTTGCGCAGATTGGGCGCGTCGCTGCGCTTCGACGGCAAGCCGCGAAGCGGTCTCGCCCGCGACGCAGGTGCGACAACCGTTCACGAGAGCCCAATGATCAAGCGGCTTTCGTGAACGGCTGCCGCACCTGCGACGCAAGCTGCCTTCGGCGGCTGTCGACGCGCACCTCGGGCGTCTTTGCGGCCCTCGCGCCAGTCATGCGGATCTTCTCAATCGGTGTAACCGGTGTAATCGGTTGATAGAATTCGTGTCAGACACGGGAATCTGCGTAAATGCGCGTGAATCTGTGGACCGGTAACCATCTGCGAGAATCTGCGGATCACGATTCCCCATCCACGCCCTTCTTCAGCTCCGCCAGCAGCGTCAGCGCTTCCAGCGGTGTGAGGCGATCCGGATCGATCTCGCGGAGCCGTTCGGCCGCTCGGTCTCCGGCCGAGGGAAGCGACTGGAACAGCCCGAGCTGTTGCTGCGGCGGCTCGGTCGGCGTGCCCGCCAGCGAGGGCCGGCCGCCGCGTGACAGGGCATCGCGCTCGAGACCGCCGAGAATCTCGCGGGCACGCGTGATGACCGCGGGCGGCAGCCCGGCCAGCCGCGCCACCTGGATGCCGTAGCTGCGATCCGACCGGCCGGGCACGACCTTGCGCAGGAAAACGATGCCCTCGTGCCACTCGCGCGCAGAGACATGCGCGTTGACGACCCCGGGCAACGAGTCGGCCAGGTCTGTCAGCTCGTGGTAGTGCGTGGCGAACAGCGTCTTCGGCCGCGCGGGGCTGCCCGCGGCCAGGTACTCCGCGACCGCCCACGCGATGCTCAGCCCGTCGAATGTCGCCGTGCCGCGGCCGATCTCGTCGAGCACGACCAGGCTGTGCGAGGTCGCCGAATGCAGGATGTTGGCTGTCTCCTGCATCTCGGCCATGAAGGTCGACTGCCCGCGCGTGATGTTGTCCGAGGCGCCCACGCGCGCGAACACGCGATCCACCATCGCCAGCTTCGCCTCGCGCGCGGGCACGAACGAGCCGGCCTGCGCGAGCACGCAGATGATGGCCACCTGCCGCAAGTAGGTGGATTTGCCGCCCATGTTCGGGCCCGTGAGGATGACGAGCTGGCGCTGCGCGTTGTCCAGGTACGTGTCGTTCGGGACGAACGCGTCGGGACAGTGCTGCTCGACGACCGGGTGCCGGCCGTCGCCGATGAGGATCTCGTCGCCTTCGTGGACGTGCGGCTTGATGTAGTTGCAGACGGCGGCCGTCTCCGCCAGCGCCGCCAGCACGTCCAGCGTCGCCAGCGCGCGTGCCGTGTCCTGGATCCGCGGCGCCTGCTCGGCCACCCGCTTGCGCAGCTCCTCGAACAGGTGAACCTCGCGCGCCAGGATGCGCTCGTCGGCCCCCAGCACCTTCTCCTCGTACTCCTTCAGGTCGGGCGTGACGTACCGCTCGCCGGTCGCGATCGTCTGCTTCCGATGGTAGTCGGGTGGCACCGCGTGCAAGTTCGACTTCGACACTTCGATGTAGTACCCGAACACGCGGTTGTAGCGGATCTTCAACGACGAGATACCTGTCCGCCCGCGTTCCCGCGCTTCCATCTCGGCGATCACCCGTTTGCCCGACCGGCTGATCGCGCGCAGGTCGTCGATTTCCGGGTCGGCGCCGTCCCGGACGTAGCCTCCCTCGCGCACCAGCGCGCCGGGTTCCTCGACAAGCGCCGTGTCGATCGCGTCGCGCACGTCGACGAGGTCGTCGATTTCGCCGAGCAGGCTCTTGACGAGGGGCGCCTGCAGCGGTTCGAGGACGGTGCGGACACGCGGCACGACGGCGAGCGACCGTTTCAGCGCCACCAGGTCGCGCGGCCCGGCGGTGCCGAGCGCGGCGCGGGCGACCAGGCGCTCCAGGTCCTGCACCGACTTGAGCGCCTCGCGGAACTTGCCGCGCTCGGTCGTGCGGAATGCGAACTCTTCCACGGCGTCGAGCCGGTCGCGAATCGGCTCGAGCGACAGCAGCGGCCTCAACAGCCACGAGCGCAGCAGCCGGCCCCCCATCGAGGTCACCGTCCGGTCGATCTCATGCAGCAGCGAGCCCTCCCGTTCGCCCTCGATCGACGTCACGATCTCCAGGTGCTTGAGGGTAATCGCGTCCAGCACGAGGTGGTCGGCCGTCGGCCTGAACTTCACCGTCCGGACGTGCGACAACTCCACCTTCTGCGTGTCGCGGAGGTACTCGACCAGCGCGCCCGCCGCCCGCACAGCCGCGACGTGCTCGCCGAGGCCGAACCCCTCCAGCCCGGCCGCTTTCATCTGCTCCAGCAGCGTCCGCCTCGCCGATTCGAAATCGAAGGTCCACGCCGGCACGTGCGTCAGCGGGATCGCGGCTTCCCGCACCCCGGGCCAGATGGCGTCGATGTTCACCTCGTCTGCCAGCACCACCTCGCGCGGCTGCAGCACCTTTACTTCGTCGGCAAGCGCCTGCAACCCGTCCACGCCCACGTACTCGGCCGTTACGAATTCGCCGGTGGAAAGGTCGAGCAGCGCGGCGCCAACGATGTCCCTGTCGCTGAGAGGCGGCGGCGTGCTGTTCGCTTCGATGTCGCGCGGAGCCGGCGGAAATGCGAGGGCGAGCAGGAACGCCGGCTCGCGGGCCTCGAGATAGCCGGCGTCGGTCAGGGTGCCCGGCGAGACGACCCGTACAACCTCGCGGCGCACCACGCCCTTGGCCGTGCGCGGGTCCTCGACCTGCTCGCAGATGGCAACCCGGAACCCCTTCCTGACCAGCCGCGCCAGGTAGACGTCGCCCGCATGGAAGGGCACGCCGCACATCGGGATGGCGGTCCCCGCGCTGTCTTTCGCGCGCGAGGTGAGCGTGAGCTCGAGCGCGCGCGAGGCGGTCAGGGCGTCTTCGTAGAACATCTCGTAGAAGTCGCCCATGCGGAAAAACACGATCGCGTCGCGGTACCGGCGCTTCACGTCCAGATACTGGCGCATCGCCGGCGTCGCGTGGACAGCCGGCCGGCCGGGCGCGGAGGAATCGGGCGCTGGTGTCATCGGGAAAACCGCCGAGTGCCGGGCAGATGGTAGTTCGTAGTCAGTAGTCCGTTAGTCAGCCTGTCTGGAGCCGACAGGCCGTCTACCGACCACCGACTACCGACTACCAGGTCCAGGTCAGTCCGCGCCCGAGTATACGATAGTTGACAGGGGGCCGTCCGGACAGTAAACACTCGAGTGACGAGCAATGACGTGCTGATTCTTGCACTCGACACGACGACACGCGCCGGCAGCACGGCACTGGTCCGTGACGACCGGGTGCTGGCCGTCGCGACGGGCGATCCGGCCAGGACCCATGCCGAGCGGCTGCCGGCTGCGCTCGTCCGACTGTTGCAGGATCAGCAGCTCGGGCTCTTCGACGTGGACGTCTTCGCGGTCGCTGCGGGTCCGGGTTCGTTCACGGGGCTGCGAATCGGCATCGCCACGATCCAGGGACTGGCATTCGCGGTCGGTCGCCCGGTCGTCGGGGTATCGGCCCTCGACGCGCTGGCCGAGGTGGCGCGAGAGGCAGACAGGGGAAGCGCTCCGTTCGTTGCCGCCTGGATGGACGCGCAACGAAACGAGGTGTTCGCGGCGCTCTACCGAACCAGGCCAGCTCCCGCGCCCCTCGATGCTGCTCGGGGCGCCTCGAGCGATGGTCGAAAGGCGGAGGTGACGCCGCCGACGCCGCTGGCGCTGATCGACGGCCCGGTCTCGGAGCCGCCGGCCCGCGTTCTCGACCGCTGGCAAGCGCTCACCCGCGGCCAGCCGATCTTGGTCGCTGGCGACGGCATCGCGCGGTACCGTGAGGACCTCGTCGAGCGGCTGGGTGCGGCGTTCCGACCGGTCGAGCCGCTGCCGCCGCTGGCGCCGACGATCGGCCGGATCGCTGCGCGCGAAGCCGCAGCAGGGCGGGGCGTTGCGCCTCATGCGATTCGGCCCGTCTACGTGCGACGGCCAGACGCGGAGCTGGCGCGGGACCGTAATCAGTAGTCCGAAGTCCGAGGTCAGAGGTCCGGGGTCCGGAGTCGGCCTGTCCACGACAGGCGGTCCACGAACACGGATACGGGCTACGGGCTACGAAATACCAATGGATGACATCCTGACGATCGAACGGCTCGATCCCGAGGCTAACCTGGACCCCATCGTCGAGATCGAGCGGGCGTCGTTCAGCACGCCGTGGACTGCGGACATGTTCCGGTGGGAGCTGCGGAACGCGGATGTATCGGCGACCTACGTGCTGAGGACGGCCGATCGGGCAATTGCCGCGTTCTGCTGCGTATGGACGGTCCTCGACGAGTTGCACATCAACAACGTCGCCGTGCGGCCTGGACTGCGGCGCCGGGGTTTTGCGAGCGTCCTTCTCGAGCGCGTCATGGAACAGGCAGTCAGCCAGGGCGCGACGAAGGCGACCCTCGAGGTGCGTCGATCCAACGTCGCCGCCCTCCGGCTGTACGATCGCCGGGGCTTCACGGTGAGCGGCGTCCGTCCGAATTACTACTCGAATCCCGTCGAGGACGCATTGATTCTCTGGCGTTCCATCCATCCGGCCGCCGATCGCGCCCTTCACGACCACGAGTGAGATTGCGCCGCTGGTGCGCACCTTGAAACCCCCGGGGCATTGTGGTAGCTTGCCCGTAGAATCTCCCGCGCTGACGTCGGGGCGCGGGACCACGCAAGGACCACCGCCCATGCTTCACAGGTGTAGTCTCGTGCGCTCCTGATTCGTAAAGGAGGCGAAAGAATGACGGCACAGGATCTCAAGAACCTGTTGCTCGAATCCGACGACGAGTTTCGCGAACTCGCCGCCCGACATCAAGACCTCGAACATCGCCTGCACGAACTCTCCAACAGGAATTACCTTTCCGAGCCAGAAAAGGTCGAAGAAGTCACGCTGAAGAAGCGAAAGCTCCAGATCAAGGATCGGATGGAAGACATCGTCCGTCGTTACCGCGAGCGTTCGGTCGTACGCGGAAACGCCGAAGCACCGGCCCAAGGCTGACAGGCGTCGCAAATCTGTGTCAGGTCAGAACAGCCGGCTTCCGCCACATGCGGGGGCCGGCTGTTCTGTTTTTCACGGTTCCCGGGGTCAGGTCTAAAACCCTCAGTTTTTTCACGATCTCGGGGTCAGGTCTGAAACCCTCAGTTTTTTCACGATTCGAGACCTGACCCCAAGGACGTGAATTCGGAAGGGGGGGCATTGTCGGGGTAGAATGCGAGAAGCGAGAGC
>Ga0315280_10004022_pt1 | contig 22058 bp, 17 predicted proteins | sample YL17G06_40_MG_FD_203697 | JGI IMG/M metagenome (GOLD analysis project Ga0315280, IMG submission 203697) | Sediment microbial communities from Yellowstone Lake, YNP, Wyoming, USA - YL17G06_40 | ecosystem: Environmental > Aquatic > Freshwater > Lake > Sediment | place: USA: Wyoming | collected...
GTCGTCCTGCCCATCGTGGCGGTGGCGCTGCTCGTGTGCGCGGCAGGCGGCCTGGTGCTCCTGCGGCGCCGCCGCTAGTGCGACCGTCATCCCCCTGCCGGCCTCGAGCCGGCGGGGGATGGGACGGCTCCGGGGAGAGGTCCGGCAATGGGCTGAAGCCCACTGTCTCTCAGTTCAGCTCACCTCTACCGTCAGCCCCACCTCGTCGAGCGTGACCGGGATCGGACCCCAACCTCGCTCACGGCCGAGCTGCTCGACGGCGGGGCGGTCCTCCGGCTCGCGGCACAGCAGCAGCACGCACCCGCCGCCACCGGCACCCGTCGGCTTCGCGCCGAGCACGCGATCGCCGGCCCTACCGACGAGCTCGTCGAGGCCGGGGGTGTACGTGGCCTGCGACAGGCTCAGCATCAACCTGGTCTGCAGGCTCAGGATCTCGCCGAGCCCATCGAGGCGCCCTTCGGACAGCACGGAAGCGGCCCCTTCGGCGGAGGCGCGAAGCTCGAAGAGGGCTGACAGCACGTCTCTGTCTCCGGCGGCGAACCGAGCCCACACATCCTCGTGTATCTTTGAGCTGAACCTGGAGCGCCCGGTGTAGAGCAGCACAAGGCGCTCCAGCACCCCCTGCTTGCAGTCGTCCGGTACGGGCGGATCGACGACCTCGGTGCCTTCCGCGGTGAACCTGTAGAGCCTGACACCCCCGCACGCGGACGAGTACTGATCCTGCCGGCCCCCCATGATGCCGAGCATCTGCTCCGCCTTAAACGCGAGCTCGGCGATCCTCAGTTTCTCGGCCAGGCTCCCGGTGTCGGCCCGGCGGACCATCGCGAGCCACACCACATTCATGGCGGCGGATGAGCCGAGCCCCGCGCCGGTTGGGACCGGAGAGTGATAGCTCACCGTGACGCCTTCACCGGGCTCGATGATCGCGTCTCGGTTCTCCCGCGTTTCGAGCGTGCCGAACACGCGCGGAGCGACGGCGATCGTGACAGTCGCGCCGCCGAACGTATCCGAGAACGGGCTGCAGTCCGTCCAGGCCCCCGCTAGGTCGATCCGCACGGGCGCCGATGCTGTGACGATCATGCTCAACGGTCCTTGCCCACTGCGACACGCGGAGGACACTCGGGTTGCACAGAGAACGTCACGGCACGCAGGAGCCGTTCACATGAGCCGGACGATCGTGCACATCGACATGGACGCATTCTACGCATCGGTCGAGCAGCGCGACCGGCCGGAGCTTCGCGGCAAGCCGGTGATCGTCGGCGGTGACCCTTCCGGCCGCAGCGTCGTGTCCGCCGCGTCCTACGAGGCCCGCAAGTTCGGCATACGCTCGGCGATGCCTTGCTCCCAGGCACAGCGCCTCTGCCCCAACGCGGTCTTCCTGCCGCCGGACTTCGGCAAGTACTCGGCGGCATCCACGCGGATCATGGCGATCATGGAGGAGACGACTCCGCTTGTGGAGCCGGTGTCGATCGACGAGGCCTACCTCGACCTGACCGGCACGGAGCTCCTGCTCGGGGACCCGGTCGAGACGGCGCGCCGCATCAAGACGACGATCCGCGAGCGCGAGGACCTTACCGCGAGCGTGGGCGTCGCGCCGAACAAGCTCATCGCCAAGATCGCGTCAGACCTCCGCAAGCCGGACGGGTTCGTCGTCGTGACCGAAGAAGAGGTTCGCGGGTTCCTGGATCCGCTTCCGTCGGGACGCCTACTCGGAGTGGGCGAGAAGACGCTGCAGCGGCTTGAGCGGCTCGGACTCACGACCGTGGGGGCCATCGCCCGGTGTCCGGAGGAGGTGCTCATTGCCCACTTCGGTCCGCACGCCGCCGGGCTTGTGCGCCTGGCGCGCGGCGAGGACGACCGGCCCGTGTCGCCTCACGCCGATCCGAAATCGGTGTCATCCGAGCGCACTTTCGAGGCCGACGTGGACGACGTCCGTGAGCTGGAGCGCTGCATGTTGGCGCTGTCCGACAGCGTGGCCCACCGTCTGCGCAGAGCGGGCATTCGCGCTCGCACCGTCGAGCTGAAGGTGCGTTTCGATGACTTCCGAACGCTGAGCCGTTCGCGCAGTCTGCAGGAAAGCGTCGACTCCGGCGCCGCGCTGTACCGCGTGGCCTGCGAGATGCTCCACGACCTGAGCCTGGCCGGACGCCGGGTGAGGCTCGTAGGCGTGGGCGCGACCAACCTGGTGGCCGGCGACGAGGAAGTGCAGCTCCCGCTCTTCCCGGACGACAGCCTCGAGCGCTCGAGGCGGGTCGACCGAGCCTTGGATGCGATCAGAGACCGCTTTGGGCGAGATGCGATCACCCGTGCTCGCCTGCTGCGAGACGACCCATAGCATCGCGGCCGGTACGGAGGGCTGAGGGATACGGGCCCCTGAGGGGTGACAGCAATGGCGCTTGAGCGTTTCGGTGTCTCGATGGACTCCGCTCTGCTCGCCGAGTTCGACAGCCTGCTCGCCCGACAGGGGTATCCCAACCGGTCGGAGGCGATCCGGGACCTAGTGCGAAGGCAGCTCGCCTCACAGGCCTGTGCGGACGAGGACGAGCCCGCCGTGGGATCTGTCACGATCGTGTACGACCATCATCACAGAGAACTGACGGAGCGCCTCGTCCGGGCCCAACACGACACGGAGGCGGAGATAGTCTGTGCGACGCACGTGCACCTGGATCACAGGAACTGCCTGGAGGTCGTCGTGATGCGAGGCGCCGCGGGCTTGGTCAGAGACGTCGGGGCGCGGCTGGCGGGCATGCGCGGCGTGAAGCACGGTGAGCTGAGCCTTGTGGCGGGCCTGGACAGGCTGGTCTGACGCACTCGGACCCGCAGTCATCATCTGGAGGAACCGGATCATGCACGACGGTGTACTGGCGCTATGGCTCTCCGGTCTGATCGTAGCGGCGGCGGTGGCTGAGGGGCGCCTGCCGGTCCCGAGCCCACAACAGCTCGCCTGGCAGGAAGACGAGATGTCGATGTTCATACACTTCACCGTGAACGCGTTCACGGACCTCGAGTGGGGAGAGGGCACGGAGGACCCGGCCGTCTTCGACCCCACCGAGCTCGACACGCGCCAGTGGGTGCGAGTCGCGAAGGAGACAGGGTTCAAGCTCATCATCCTCACCGCGAAGCATCACGACGGGTTCTGCCTCTGGCCCAGCAAGTACACCGACCATTCGGTGGCGGCCAGTCCTTGGCGCGGCGGGAAGGGTGACGTCGTCCGCGAGCTTGCGGACGCTTGCCGCGAAGAGGACATCAAGCTGGGCATCTACCTCTCGCCGTGGGACCGCCACGAGCCGACCTATGGCGACTCCCCGCGCTACAACGAGCACTTCAAGGACCAGCTCAGAGAACTCCTGACCCAGTACGGCCCCATCGCCGAAGTATGGTTCGACGGCGCCTGCGGCGAGGGCCCCAATGGGAAGCGGCAGGAGTACGACTGGCCCGGGTTCTACTCGGTCGTGCGAGAGTGCCAGCCGCACGCGCTGATCGCGATCTGCGGCCCGGACATCCGCTGGGTGGGCAACGAGTCCGGCGTCGCGAGGGAGACGGAGTGGAGCCCGCAGGAGCCGAGCCCCGTGCAGCACCCCGGCGTCGGGGGCAAGGTGTGGTGGCCGGCGGAGTGTGACGTCTCCATCCGCCCGGGCTGGTTCTACCACGCGCGCGACGATGAGAGCGTTCGCTCGGTCGAGAGCCTAATGGACATCTACTTCAAGTCGGTCGGCCGCAACAGCGTGCTGCTGCTCAATGTGCCGCCCGATCGCAGGGGGCTGTTCCACGAGAACGACGTTTCGCGGCTGCGGGAGTTCGATGAGGCGCGCGCCCGCACGTTCCGGAGGAACTTGGCAACCGGCAAGGCCGCGACCGCCGACAGTATCGCCGGGGGGTCCTCCGCCGGAAACGCGGTCGATGCCGGCCCTGGTACCTGCTGGGCCGCGGCCAGTCCGCACGGGCCCGCCCGGTTGGAGGTGGACCTCGGGCGGCCCACCACCTTCAACATCGCGGAGGCGCAGGAAACGATCGCGGACGGTCAGCGAGTGCAGGAGTACCTGCTGGAGGGCTGGGACGGGTCCGGGTGGCGCGAGATCGTCCGGGGCACCACGATCGGGCGCAAAAAGCTCGACCGGTTCGAGCCCGTCACGTATAGCAAAGTGCGCCTAACGATTGTCAAGTCGCTCGCGCCCGCGCGCATTAGGGCCTTCGGGCTCTATAACGGCCCCCAGTGGCCGGTGCTGTGATGCCCTAGGATCCGTCGATGAGACTCGCGAGGCCCCAGATGCTGACCGTCGCGTACCTGCTCGCGTTCTGGGTCATGCAGGTCATGGCGCAGGTGTTCTTCAAGCTCGGCGCGGAGTACCCAGACAAGAAGCTGCTCTACCTCGTGCTCGGAAACGTATTCGGGGCGCCGAGCACGTACTTCCTGGTCCTGCTCTACAAGGTGATGGAGAGCCCGAACCTGGCGCTGGGGATCGCGGGCGGCGGCGGGTTCATCGCGTGCCAGCTTGGGCTGGCTGTGCTCTTCCACAGCCGGGTGACCCCACTGCAGGGAGTCGGCGTTGTCGCGCTAGCACTCGGGATGCTGCTGATGGCCCTCGGCAACCCCCAACAGAAGGTGTCGTAGGGGCGCTGCTTGCCGCGCCCTGTCCCGGGCCAGTTGGGGGGCGCAGCAAGCGGCGCCCCCTACGGTACGTCCATCAAGGCGACCTCGGCGAGGAAGGCCTGTGGGCCCTCGCCGTCGCGGAGGACCCGCAGGTCGACCTTCTTCGTGCCTGCCGGCAGCTCAAGCCCCAGCCTCACCCAGCGCCATCCCTGGTAGGCGCCGACCGCCACATGCTGCTCCCAGTCGCCGGCCTTGAGGAGCGCGTGCCGCTCGTCGCCCTTGGAGCCCCAGAGCAGCCGCAGTGCGACCTTTGTGCGGCCGTGGGGACTGAGCCTAACCGTGAACTCGGAGTTGCCCAGCCAAGCGTACGCCCTGCCTTCGTACGTGCCTCCGCCGGTCAGCGTCCGCAGGTCCAGCAGGTAGTCACACCGCAGCACACGCATAGTCGCGCCTGCCGAGGCGAACTCGCCATCGGCCTGCGCAGACACGGTGGCATCCGCGGAGGGGCCCCATGTGGGGTCTGACTTGTCCGCAAGCGGCAGGTCGCCCGCCTTCCAGGTCACATCGCATGACTCGCCGGCTCGGAGCGTGAGGGTGCTGGCCGAGAGCGAGCCGGCTGTGGCCTCAAGCGTCACGTGCGCCGGCTTCTCGCCGCTGTTGGCTACGGTGATCTCCGCTGTGTCACCTGTCGCCAGGTTCACCAGGCCCGGACCGGCTATCGTGACCGTGCTGACCCCAAGGGGGAAGGTGTTCGCCAGCCGCACCGTCGCCACCCAGGGACGCCGCGGGAAGAGTGTCACCGGCAGTCCCTCGATGAGCCGGTAGCCCTGCACGAAGCGCGTCGTGCCCTCCGTCGTGACCGCGTACACCGCGTCCGAATCGACCGACCACCACTCAGGCCACTCATTCAGCCTGGGGTAGTTGATTGTGAGCCCCATGTTGTCTCGGTGCCTCGGATGGTCGAAGCACAGCCGCCCTTCCCAGGGCTCGTCCACCTCCGCGCACACAACCAGGTAGCCGTCACCCGGGGCCGCACCGAAGCGGACGTCCTCGCGCCACGGCGACACGCGCGTGCCGCTCGTCTTCAGCATCGCGTACATCAGCCACGTGCGCGCCGAGTTCCCGTCCCCGTACCAGGCCTCGATGATCCCGTCCGGACGCTGGAAGGCAAGGTGCTTCTCTACCATTCCCTCGAGCCACTTGGACGTGGCCGCGTTCGGCTCGCGGTTGAGGAGCACCAGCGCGCTCTCCTCGCAGTCCGCGTAGGCGTCGGCACCGTTCCAGTCGGTGTAGGAGGTGATGGCGTTGAGCGCGTCCAAGACGGCCTGCCTGTAGCGCTCCTCACCGAACATCATGTACGCCGTGTAGTACGCGTTGTAGACGTAGCCCCATGTGTCGGGAACGTTGCCCTCGCCCTTGGGGTCCATCGAGAGGATGCCGCGCTTGTTGCGAGATCGCTCGAGGATGGTGTCGAGCATCCGCCGGAGCGGCGCCTCCCAGCGCTTGGCGGCCTCCGGACGATGCACGCTCGCGGCGACGTATGCCTCCGAGAGGCCGCCGATGATCTCGCTGCCGTGGTCGTAGAGGTTGAGGGCCGGATCGATCGGGCGGCCTGCGGTGAAATCCCAGAAGTGGCACGGCAGGCCGTCGTTGCGCGGCATCGCGTCGAGCAGGTACGCGTCGGCGATCCGCTCTGCGTGGTCGAGGTACACGGGATCGCCGGTCGCTGAGTACAGGCGGCACAAGACCTGCAGCATTTCGCCGTTCACCTCAGCGCCGTTCGAGGGGATGCGCCCGAATGCCGTATCCACGGGGGCTTCGGCGCTGATGTCCAGCGCCATCTGCCGCATCCTGTCAAACCACGGCGTTCGGCCCATGACCTCCGTGATGGGCAGGATGCCGTCCTTGCAGTACTCAGCCGCCCCGAAGATCAGCCGGTTGGTGTCAATGCTCGGGTACGCGAACGAGTCCGTCGTGAGCGACACCGTGTCCGGCAGCGACCTCACGCGCGTGGACAGCCGCATCTCGGCGTCGAGGATGTCGCGCATGTCGCCGCTGAGCCGTGCGGGATCGGTGAAGTAGGACGTTATGACCATGAACGCGTAGTGGTCGGCCGCGGAGTTCTCGGGAGTCCAGAGCGGGCTATCGAGCCGCTGCGGGATGAGGCCCGTCTCCTTGTCCCGGTAGGCGAGCCACCCGTCGAGATACCGGTGCGATGCGGAGAACAGCCGCTGGGCGGTCACGGCGTTCGCTTGGGCCTGCCCGGTGAGCGTGGCAAGCTCGGCGTCCGACGGCGCCCCGGCGACGAGGCTGCAGCAGAGAAAGGCGAGCACGGGCATGTTGGGCCTCCGCGGAGCAACGACTGCCAGAGGGTTCGCGCAGGTGCGCCGCACCGCCTGCGGCTCGGAAACGCGCGGGCCCGAGTCGGCGCTGGCTGCCTACTCGGGCCCTGGTGTGGTGGTGCAAGCTGTGTATGGAACGTCCAGTGGGCGGGGGTGGTTCAGGGGGAGGTGAGGGGCGTACATGCGCGGAGCCCGTAACGTACCGGCACTTGCCACCTGGTTAGGACACTCAGTCCCTACTCTTCGGCGCTCTATGGCGCAACGTTGGCATAACCAGTCTGACGGCCGAGCTACGGGCCCCGCTGCAGAACATCGGGTACGATCACGTCTTTCCTACCACCCCATTCCCGGAGTGTACCGCTCCTGAGTCGCCTCTTGCCGCGAGTGGCCGACCGTCCACCGTCGCTCCAAGCGCCGATCACGGCCTTCTTACGCGCGACCTCTTCGCGCCTGCCCTGGAGCGCCCACAGACGGGGCCTCTCCTGGCGACTCATATATCATCTTCGTCGGGACCGCGGAGAGTCCTTCTAGTGAGTGGCCCTGTTCTACCTCAGAATCCACAAGAGCGGGAAGGCCCAGAAGCCGCGTAACCCCTCAGGCTTCTGTCCTCAGCAGCCGCCTGAGCGCAAAGCCGCGAAGCCGCGGACCCGTGCGGCTCTGAGCCCCGTCAGGGGCGCAAGGTGAGAGGCCACGGCGTAGGCCGTGGCACAGCGGCTAGAACTAGTGAGCCCCATCGGGGCGGCAGGATGGTGTCGCCCTTCGGGCTCACTCGTGAGGGAGCCTGCCACAACCCGACCTTGCGGTCGGGCCTCTCACCTGCCGGCCTTACGGGCCTTGAGGGACTCGGCACGCGTGGGACCTGGTTGGAGCTCGCCGCGCTGCCTTGCGTTCACGCAGCATTCCACAACAGGGAGCAGCTACGGAACCTCTCACTCGCTCGAGGGATCCCCGCCGCGCTTGCCAGGCTCCTCGTGCACGCGGTAGCGGGCCGTTAGGACGGGGCCGGCTGCGGCTTCGACCTTGGCACGCGCCTCCAGGACCGCCTTGCGGTCGCCCTCATCGGTGGGCAGCGTGGCTCGGGCGTACAAGGGCAGCAGCGCCTCGCCAAGCCGTGCCGGTAGCTCCAAGGGCAAGGGAGAGAACTCCGTGCCGTCCCAAGCCACCATGTGACCTGGAATGGGTGGATCCAGGTTCGAGTAGTATGTGGTGAAGTCCACGATCACGCTCGGCCCGGCTCCCGTGGCGTCCATGCACAGATGCACGTCGTCCTGGCACTCGCAGACTTGCCGAAGAGCCCGATGGTCCGGATCCCAGACGAAGACGACGGTCAAGAGGTTGGTCCTGTTGATGGGCACGAAGAGGTTGACAACAACGTCCATGGTACCGTCGAGGTTAACATCGGCTAGACCCAGCGGGGCGCTGGGGAGGAGCTGAAGGTGCTTGAGTTCCGGCGGCAGCCTATCTAGCATGGCCGGTCGGGCGGGCCCCCGACACGAGTACGGGCCGAAGCGGAAGTGGGATGCGCCTATGTCGGCCTCGACGTAAACTCGATTCCAGGAGTCAGCCTTGCCGGGCACGGTGCTCACCCACACCTTGTCCGGAGTTCCGTCGCCGTCGATGTCGGCGACCAGCTCAGTTGGGGCCGCCGCACTTGCCGGCGAGCTCGCGACCGAAGACACCGGTGTTGCAGCCGACGGCGCCACGCCTGGCCGCTGCGCCAGCCAAGCCCACAGCCCCACGCCGAGCGCCATAACGCCCAGTACGATCGCGACGTTGCGCATGATTGCACCCCCAGGCAGTGCGGACAGGCCCGCACCGAGGGAATGCCCAACAACCTGGTTCTTCGGGGTCGCACACCGGCCACCTCCCGTCGCCTCAGAGCGCCGCGACTGGAGGCCCACGCAGCCGCGCGGCGGCTCCCGGAGTCGGGCGCGGGCGGATCGCCAGAAGCCTTCCGGCACGTTCTAGCTTGTGGAGGCGCTCAAGGCCGCTTTGGGCGAGTAGCCACGAGGAGACCTGCGTCAATGAACTGGCCGCCGACCTCCTGATGGCAGTGGACCGCCAGGACGTTGCGCCCCTGCCGCAGCACATCGCGAATGACCTGCCCCACGTCGACCAAGCCGTAATCAGTCGTGAAACCGGCCAGACGCGTGGTCTCGAAGCCGTTGAGATAGACCTCTGCGTCCTCGTCGTGGTGTATCTCGAGCAAGACGCCCGCAGGCGGCGCGCCGTCGAACTCGAACTCCCGCCTCAGCCAGATGTCCTTGGTCGTCCACTCGGTGCCGATGACGGCGCCCGGCGTGCCCTGGCTACCGAACCCGCCGACTCCTTGAGCCCATGCCGCGTCGTCGAAGCCCGGGGCCATCCACCCTTCGGCCGGAGCCTCGAGGCTGAACCGCCACTGGCACTCGGCCGTGCGCGCGTCCGGAAGCAGCGGCTCGAGCTCCGCAACTGTGGCCTCGCCACTCTCGTAGGCGGCGGGCCGACTGTTGATGGCCTTCAGGAGGGCGGGATCATACTTCGGCCTCCGGTCATAGAAGTAGACACCGTTCTGCTCCTGCTCCACGTCGGTGAGCTGTGTGTAGCAGAAGCCGAACATGAATGGGTTGTCGAGCAGGGCATCCGTCAACGCCTTGTGCCGCGCGAGGAAGTCATCGACCGTGGTCGCGTCACTCCCATAGCCCCACGAAGCACTCTCCGCCGTGGGAGGCGTGAGCCGCGTGCCGCCGTACTCGCTCACGAAGTACGGCTGGCCCCGGTACGTGCTGCGCGGGTCGCTCGCGCTGTTGTTCCACGGGCGCGTGCCCGTGAGCTTGAAGACCTCGAACAGAGCCCTGAACGTGTCTGGGTTCTGGTCGTAGTTATGGCAGTCGTACACGTCGGTGCTCGGGCTGAGGTGAACATATCCGCTCGTGTCGAGCAACGGGCGCGTCGGGTCCACTGCGCGCGTCACCTCCAGCAGTCGCTGTGCGATGGCCGTTTCCTCCGAGTCGCCGGTCTCGTTGAGCGGGCACCAGCCGATGATCGACGGGTGGTTGCGGTCGCGGAGGACGGCCTCGCTCCACTCGGTGACCAGCTCGCTAAGGTCAGCCAGGTTGTTCCGATTCACGCCCCAGTCGGGGAACTCGCCCCACACGATGTAGCCCAGCCTGTCGGCCCAGTAGAGGAAGCGCGGGTCGAACACCTTCTGGTGCAGCCTCGCGCCGTTGAAGCCCGCCGCCATCGACAGCTCGATGTCACCGCGCAGTGCGTCGTCCGTGGGCGCGGTGTAGATCCCGCCCGGGTAGAAGCCCTGATCGAGGACGAGCCGCTGAAACACAGGTCTACCGTTGATGAGAAACCAGTGGCCCTGGATCTCGATCTTGCGCAACCCGCAGTAGCTGCTCACGGTGTCGACGGTCTCGGCGCCGCGCACGACGGTGAGCGTCAAGTCATAGAGGAACGGATCGCCCGGCTGCCAGAGCCGCGGCTCGGGCACGGTGAGGATCAGCGTCGAGGCGCGCGGTGAGGCAGGCGCAGTCGCCTCCGCGACCGTTCGGCCGTCGACCGACAACCGTGCCCTTACCGTGAGCCCCTCCGTCGGGCCGTTGACTCCGGCGGCGAGGATGAACCTCCCTCCATCGACGTCGGGAGTGACGACAATGTCACGCACGTACGACGAGCCGACCGCCTCGATCCACACCGTCTGCCAGATGCCCGTGGTCCGCGTGTAGACACAGCCGAAACTCTCGCGCTCGAAGCACTGCTTGCCGACGGGCTGCATCCCCGAGCGGGTATGGTCGGTCGCGCTCACCACGACTTCGTTGTCGCCGTCAACGACGGCGTCCGTGATCTCGAAGGCGAAGGGCGTGTAGCCGCCCCTGTGCTCGCCCAGGACCCGGCCATTGAGCCAGACACGCGCGTGCCAATCGACCGCGCCGAAGTGCAGCAGCAGCCGCTTGCCACGCATGTCCTCGGGGACGGCGAACGTCCGCCGGTACCAGACGCGGTTCATGAAGTCGGTGTTGCCCACCCCGGACAGCTTGCTCTCTGGGCAGAACGGCACAACAATCGTGCCCGCAAGATCGGTGCCGGACCGCAGGCCGCGCTCCTCGCCCGTCTCGTCGTTGTCAATCTCGAACTGCCAGGTGCCGTTCAGGTTCAGCCACGCGTCTCGCTCGAAGTCGGGCCTTGGATGCTCGGGTCTCGGTATCTCCGCCTGTGCGAGCGCCGGCCCCCCGGCCAGCATAAGGGCGGGCAGTCCCAGGGCGATCACACTTGTGCGCATTGCTGGGCCTCCGTCAACTCAGCGGGCCGTAGCCCATTCCGTGCGTCTCGTCCGCGTTGTCGTGCAGCATACGCCGCGCGAGCCGCAGCGCCTGCGGCTCATCGAGCAGCCCGTCCGCCACTCGCTCCGCGAGCACCTTCGCGAGGATGCGCCTGCTCACGGCGGCTGCGCCCACCGCCATCTCGACACTGGTGGCATCCTGAGACATCATCACCTTGTGGGCCGGAACGTAGCCGATGTAGGTGCTCAGGGCGCGCTCGAGGTGTGCTGGGCTCAGGACCGGCAGCCAGCAGGTGTCGATGAAGGCATTGGGGTGGTACTTCGCGAGGTACGCAGCCTCGTCGATGTACGGCCAACAGTGGATGAGGACGAACCGGACGCGTGGGTACGCGTCCATGAGCGCCGCCAGCGGCAGGGGCGCCGGCCGCGGAAGGTTGTTCGTGCCTACGTGGATCTGAAACGGCCAACCGCGCTCATTCGCGAGCTTACAGCACTCGTGCACTACCCAGTCCTGGTGCGCGCGCATCTCCTCCGGCGTGTCCGGCGCGAACCTCACGTCCGCATCGGGTGTGAGCCGGAAGTCCAGGTCGCGTGAGTACGCTTGGAGCTGCTTGATGGCAACACACCCGGCCCCGTCGGCCACTTCGAACACGCGGCGCAGGAACTCGCGCCAGCTTGCGGCGTCCGTTGGCTGCACGCCTACTCTGTCCGATGAGTACCGCATCCGCGGGTTCCCGGCCGACAGCGGCGCCAGGTACTCGTCGATCCTCAGGATCGGCCGCGTGAAGCTGAGCTCCTGCCTTGCCAAGTCGGTGTTCTGGGCCTCGCACATGAACGACAGCGAGACCGGCCGCGCGGGGCCGAGTAACCGGCCCTTCGCGCGGGCCTCCAGGTACCAGTCGAAGATGCGGCCGTAGTTGGCCGCGATGCGCCCGCTGATCCGCGCTCCGTTCGCCGGGCTGAGATCGTCGAGGTCGAACTCGTAGAGCAGACGCACGCCCGCAGTGAGGCACGTCAGCGTCCCAACCGACCGCTGGTTCTCGAGGTGTGGCAGCGTAGCGGCGAGTACCTCGGCCGGGTGCTTCCGCCAAGCCGCCCGGATGTCCGCGCAACCCAACTCCGTGGCCAGAGCGGCCGTGTCGAACCCCCCTGCGGCGAGGAACCCGTGCAGGTACGGATCGAAGAGGAGGTCGAAGAGGCTCACATCGGGCGATGACGCGCCTGCATACTCGTCGGCCACGAAGCCGACGTTAGCCGCCCCGATCGCCGGCAGGCTGCCCCAATGCTCGTGAACGCAGAGGTCGGGGATCCGGTCGATCTCAGCGTGGAGGCCGTGCTGCCTATCAGTCATGTCTTCAGCTTCCGAGCTCGCGAGCACGCCGGCGCCGGACACTGCAAGCGCCGCGCTCGACAGAAACGCTCTCCGAGTCCTGGCAGCCACTGGCCCCTCCTCGTGTCTCCCCCTCACGTTCCACGCGCGTCCCCCGAGCCCTGCGGCCGGTCACTGGATGAGCCTCGCCAGGATGAGGATGAGAGGCGAGAGGACGATCCCGGCGCCGTTCGTGAGCAGCCAGAGCGTGTTCGCCAGGTCCCTTTCCAGATCGAACAGGTTGGCCATGATGAGTGAGAAGATCGCCGTCGGCATGAACGCCTGTACAAGGATGACCTGCTTGTGAACCGCATCGGGAGGCCCCAGCAAAGAGTACGCCCAGATGAAGGCGAGGCCGAGCAGCGGCGTGTACACGAACTTCACGAGGCCCATCGCCGCGCTGTGCGGCACGTAGTCCCGCACTCGATCGAAGTTGAGCGTCATCCCGATGGCCGCGAGGTACACAAACGTGGTGGATGGGACGAGGACAGTGGGGACGAGCTCCAGAAACGCGGGCCTCGCGCGGCCGAACAGGCCGAACAAGAGACCCACGAACACCGCGAGCACAGGGTTGCGGTTGGCGGGGTCGCGCATCGCGTCGCCGATGTACTGGAGGGGCGAAAGCGTCTTGTCGCTGGAGTAGCGCCTGCCGATCAGTAGCCCCAGCGTGTAGAACGTCGGGTAGAAGTAGAGCGTGAACAGAGTCGCGGCGGCGTATCCTGGCTCTCCGGCCAGCACGAAGCACATGAAGGTGCCGAACGTCGGACCCAGGTTCGACAACATGCTCGCCCCGACGAGCACCCCGGCCCTGCGGGGCGGGGTCCTGCGGATGCGCGTCCATAGCACCGCCGGGACGGCCGCGAGCAGAGCCATGGACAGGCCGATGACGGGCAGTGGGACCAGCTTGGGGTCGTGAAGCTTCGCCGCCCACAGAGCCAGGATGATGTTGAGGGGATCGAGGTAGATGAGCCCGATGCGGGTGAGCCTGCGTGACGCCGCCACCGGCTCTCTCAACCGAGGCTTGAGCGCATAGCCCAACGCCAGCGCCGTGGCCATGACCACGAGGGGGAACAGGAAACGAGGAAGGTCTCCCCCGAAGGGTAGGCTCATCTGTCGGGCCCGCGCCGCTGTCCGGCGGCGGGAGCCGCCCGAGCGTCTACCGGCCGGCTCACGTAATGCCACCGCCCAGGTCGGACGCGAGGATGCGGTCGCAAAGCTCCATCGTCTTCACCGAGTCCTCGAACGAGGGCTGGGGCTGAGTGCCGGCGAGGATGCTCCGGATGAAGTGCTCGGACTGAGCCTTGAAGCCGTAGTAGACGCGGAACTCGTCGCTCCCGGCGACGCCCGCCGCTGTGAGCTCGGTCACGTCCGCCTCGCCCCGGCAGATGACGGCTTTGCTGTTCCCGTCCACATAGGCGCTGACCCCGACCGAGTGCATCTCGAACGTGTGGACGCGCTTGCCACAGGCCCAGTTTGTGTTGAGGATGCCGACCGCACCGCTGTCGAAGCGCACCAAGGCGTTGTGTGCGTTAGAGTAGGAGACCCCGGCTCGCCTGTCGACGGCGGACGCGAGGGACCGCACCTCGCCACCGAGCCACCGCAGCACGTCCACTGCGTGGACCGCGTCGCAACGCAGAAGGTCGATCGCCCCGTCGTAGTACTGGGTCTCCGTTACCTGGTTCTTGTGGAACGTGACCGCGCACTGATGAATGGGGCCCGCACTCTCAACCTGCCGACGAGCCTCGACCAGGAGCGGGATGAACCGACGGTTAAAACCCACCATCGACAGAACACCGCGTCGGTCGGCCCACCACGCGAGCTGCCGCGTCTGCTGCGCGTGGATACCGGGCGGCTTCTCGGTGAAGACATGCAGCCCGGTCTTCATGCAGGTTACCGCCACCTCGAACATGTGCTGCGGCCGGAGTATGACGTACACCGCTTCCGGAGCCGACTGCTCGAGCATCTTCACGTAGTTCGTACTGCGCACAGGGATCCAGTGCCGCTCCGCGCTTTCGACGAGGCGGCGCTCGTCCAGATCGCTCAGGCCGACGAGCTCGCACTCGGGAATCCTGACCAGCGAGGGGAGATGCACCGCGTTCGCCATGCCGCCGGCGCCTATCACGGCTACGCGCAGCTTTCGATCCGACATGGTCAGTCCTTCCCGGCCGCGTCGTGGATCCTGAGTAGGGAGTCCACGAGTCCGGCCACCTCGTCAAGAGGGATCATGTTGGGTCCGTCGCATAGGGCCCGGCCCGGGCAGTCGTGTGTCTCGATAAAGACCGCGTCGACCCCGGCGGCCACTGCGGCGCGGGCCAGCGGCGCAGCGAAGCGTCGCTCGCCGCCGGACGAGACACCGGCGGCGCCGGGGAGCTGAACCGAGTGCGTCGCGTCGAATACTACAGGGTAGCCCAGGTCTCGCATGATTGTCAGGCCGCGCATGTCAACGACGAGGTTGCCGTAGCCGAACGCGCTCCCGCGCTCACACAGCATCACCCCGCCCGCGCCACCTGCTCCGACCTTGCGCGCGGCCTCGGCCATGGAATGCGGCTGCAGGAACTGGCCTTTCTTGATGTTAACCGGCTTCCCGGTCCGACCCGCCGCCACCAGAACGTCCGTCTGCCGGCACAGGAACGCGGGGATCTGGAGCGCATCGACGGCCTCGGCGGCGAGCGCGGCCTGCCCGGCTTCGTGGATGTCGGTGATGACCGGCACCCCGACTTCGGCGCGCACTCGGGCCAGGATCCGCAGGCCCTCCTCAATGCCCGGGCCGCGGTAGGAGTCCACTGACGAGCGATTGGCTTTGTCGAAAGAGGCCTTGAACACGAGCGGAACGTCCCGCGCGCGGAACACGCCGGACAGCGCGACGGCCATACGCAGCGCGTGGTCCTCAGACTCTATCACGCAGGGGCCGGCGATGAACGCGAGGGAGCCGTCGCCGATCGTCACGTCGGCCACGTGCACTGGTCTCAAGAGCGGGCTACCTCCGCCGCGTAATTCTGCGGCGAAGGGTGCCTACCTTCCAAGCCGCTCTGCGGCCGGCACGCGCTCCCCGCCGGACTCGATGGCCCCGAGTACCTCGGGCGGGAGCGAGGAGCTGTACGGGACTTCATCAACTCGGCCTTCGGATGAGACATGGTAGATCGCGGCCGGTGCACCCGTTTGGACCTGTCGGGATACCAGCTCGCGGTCGTTCCGCCTGACAAGGACCTGCCCGCGCTCGAGAACCAGCCAGTACCCCTGCCTATTGGAGATCACAGAGAAGACCGTCCCGACGGCCACGAAGTCACAGGCGGCCGTGCTGATAACGAACTCCGTGGGAGGGCGCGGATCGGGAAGCTCGGCTGAGACCCGTCCGCTATCGAGCGTCAGGTGATCGGACGAGTCGAACCGGAGCTGTGTATCCTCCGCGATCTCTATCCTGGAGCCATCCGCGGTCACCACGACCGCAGCGCCTCCGGGGCCGGTCCTCACCCAAGCCGGAACCGGCTGGCCGAAGCTGGTGACGCGCTGCGGCCTCACGGGCAGCCCCGGGGAGACGCTGATGGTGACGGCCGCGGAGTTGACCAAGTCGACCTCCCCCGAGGCCGCGACCAGCTTGCCCGCGTCGATCGGCGGGTTTCGCCGACTGCTGTACGCGAGCACCAGACCGACTATCAGGCCGGCCGCCAGGCCGGCCGCGAGGTACCATGACTCCCTGCGGCCCCAGCCGCGCCGCGCCGACGCGGCCGCCGCGTACTTGCGCGGGATGAGGACGGGTGCCGTGGCAGCGGCGCTGGCCGCGCGGTTGAGGACCGTCAGGAATGCCGACCGGTCGCCCACGAGGCGGTCGCGGAAGGCCGAGCATGCCCGGCAGGTCGACAGGTGTCGCACGGTATCGCGCTCCTCGTCCGGCGAGAGTTCGCCGTCAAGCAGGGCCGACACCCTCTCTCCCCACGTGTCACCGCAGCTCATACCGGCTCGCCTCCGACGCCTCTCGCTCGAGGCACTCAAGGCACCTGCGAAGCCGTTGCTTGGCGCGGAAGACCCTCACTCGGACCGCGCCCTCGGCTACGCCGAACATCCGCGACATCTCCTGGTACGACATCTCCCCGATGTACCTCGCCGCCAGAAGCTCCCTATACGACCTTGGCAGATCGTTCATGGCGGTGAGGATCCTGTTTTCCAGCGGACTCATGTCCTGGCTGACCGCCGGCTCAGGCACATCGTCAAGCGCCACCTGGCCCCTCGGTCGGAGCCGCCGCTCACGTACGCACATCCTGCGTACTATCGTGTAAAGCCACGCCTTGAAACGCTCCGGCTCTCGCAATCCCCCCAGCTTCTCGTACGCGACCGCGAGCGAATCCTGCACGACGTCCTCGGCGCCGACTACATCGCCCGTCAGGTGGATCGCCATTGCCGTAGCCACACGCCGATGGCGGCGTGCGAGCTCGTCAAAGGCGCTGCAGTCGCCCGCTTGTGCCCTCATCACGAGAGCCGCGTCATCCACGGCACTCAGCTCCCCCGGAGTTCACTGGGTCGCAGTCGACTCCTCCGCTCGTACCAGAGGCCTTGGCGCACGCACGTGTTACCGTGATTCTCGCACAATATCACGGCCGGGTGACCGTGTAGCTAGCTCTTCACCGCACCCGCCGTCATCCCGCGGACGATCCACCGCTGGAAGGCGAAGAACAGCGCCAGCAGCGGCACCGCCACAATCACCAAGCCGGCCAGAACCGCGCCCCAGTCCGCGTGATACTGCCCCTTGAAGGCCGCCAGGCCGACGGGCAGCGTCTTCCAGCTCCGGGTAAGCATCACCAGGGCCATCGGGTACTCGTTCCAGATCCACACTCCTTGGAGTATCCCGACGGTGATGAGGCCGTTTCGAGCCATCGGGATCAGAACGTGCCACCAGAAACGCAGGTCCGAGCACCCGTCCAGCCGCGCGGCGTCCTCGATCTCGCGCGGCACCTCCGCGAAGTACGTTGTGAGCAGCAGCACCGACAGGGGAAGACTGAAGGCCACGTACGGCCCGACGAGCGAGATCGGCGAGCCGGCCAGGCCCATCCTGCCGGCCGCCACGAACAGCGGGATCAGCACTGCGTGCACGGGAACCATCATCCCGGAGAGAAGCAAGGTCCGCAACGGCGCGCGACCCCGGAATGACAGGCGCGAGAACGCGTAGGAGGCGAGCGACGCCAGCAGGAGCACCAGCAAGACGCAGACCGACGTCAGTAGGACGGAGTGAAGCCACTGCCACAGTAGGCCGGCCTCGACCGCCGTTCCGTAGTTCCTGAGCGTCGGCGGCCTCGGGAGCGCGAAGGGCCTTGTGGTTATGTCTCTTCCCTGCTTCAGCGACCCGAACGCGGCCCACACCACGGGCCCGGCCGCTATGGCGGCGAGCGCCACAAGCAGGGCCCTGAGGGCGACGACTCGCAGCATCTGGGCCGGCCGGCTCCTGGTCACGAGGCACCAGCCTCCAGCCGCGCGAGCCGCGAGTGGATCAGCGCGAAGGCCAACGTGACACCAAGCATCACGACCGCGACCGCCGCGCCGCTACCCATCCGCTCGCTCATGAACGCCTGCGAGTACATGTATGTCCCGAGCACCTCGGTCGCGTTGTTGGGTCCGCCCTGGGTCATCACCTGGACGATGTCGAAGACCTTCACCGATCCGATCGCGACGAGGAGCATGTCCGCCAGCAACACGCGACGCAGGAGGGGCAGGGTGATCCTCGCCAGCCTCTGCCACCAGCCGGCGCCATCGATCTCCGCCGCCTCGTAGAGCTCCACCGGGATGTCCTGGATCCCCGCCAGCAGGACCATCATGTGAAAGCCCGTGTACTGCCAGCAGGCCACCCCGATCAGGCAGAACAGAGCCCAGCGGCGGTCGGCGATCCAGCCCACCGCCACTTGGTGCCCCTGGATCCAGGACAGCGCCGCGTTGAGTGCCCCCAACTGCCCGTCCAGCACGATGGAGAACATGATGCCGATAGCCACCCCCGGGATGACGAGGGGCGAGAAGAACACGGTTCGCATGACGCGCGAGAAGCGCGACTGATCGGCGAGAGCGGCCGCCAGAAGCAGGGCGACCGGGATCTGCACACCGATCGACAGGACGACCCAGAGGAGGTTGTTCCGCAGTGCGATCCGGAACGGCGTGTCGGACGCGATGGTGGCGAAGTTTCTCGCGCCGACGTACTCGCACACGCGCAGCACGGGATCGATCCGGAAGGCCGCGGCGCACAGCCCGAGGACGATGGGGATCAGGGCGAACGCGATGAACACGAGCAGCGCAGGCGCAACGAAGACGTACGGGACCATGGGGTGTGACCGGCCCCTCACCCTAGCCCTCTCCCCGCGCGGCGGGGCGAGGGAACCCTGTCGTCGCACCCTCAGCTCTCCGTCCCGGTCTCGGCCCTCGCCTTCGCGTGGGCGTTGCGCAGCGTCGTGAGAACGTCCTCGGGCGACACCGTGCCGTCCAGCGTACCGGAGAGCGAGTCGAGGTAGGCCTCGCGCACGCTGCTCTCGAGCATGATGTCAGCCCATGGGGTCACCCCCGGGGCGGCCTCCAGGTCGGTCGCGTAACGCAGCAGCTTATCACCCGCGGTCTGCTCGTTAACGGCTCCCTTCACGCAGACAAGCTCCTGGAGACCCGACACGAGCTGCTGTGCCACGTCCGGTGAGGTCAGGAAACGGAGCCAGGTGAGGGCCGCATCCCTGGACTTGGTGTCAGCCCACACGGCATAGCCATCCGGGGCGCCCATCATGTACGCCTGACTGCCCCTGCCGCCAGGCACCTCCGGCAGGGGGAACATATCCCACTTGTCTCCGAAGCCTTCGGGCACCTCGTCGGACTTCTGTAGGACCCCCAGGTCCCACGTGCCGGTCATGATGATCGGCACTCGCTCGGAAGCGAAGAGCTGCCTGAAGGTCTCTCGGCTGGTGCCATTCGCGTTCTCCGAGAAGTAGCCCCTGTCAGCGAAAAGGCGGACCATCCGCAGTGCGTCCAGGTAGCCCGGATCGGAGAAGGCGCCCTCCGACTCCGTGTCGTAGTCGTCCAGCACGCGGTCCTCACCGACGATCCGCTGCCATAGGATCGATACGTAGTGGTGCAGCGGCCACTTGTCCTTGTTCGACAGCCCGATCGGGGAGATGCCCTCTCGTTTGAAGGTCTCGCAGACTTCGAGCAGCTCGTCCCAGGTCTTGGGCGGGGCGAGGCCGCGCTCCGCGAACATGCCCTTGTTGTAGAGGAAGTAAGCGCACTGCATGAGCATCGGAACGCCCCAGGCCCGGCCCCGGTACTCGAACAGCGGCTTCGCGTTGGGGATGAACCGGCCGCCCCAGTCGTCCTTGGCAAGCTCGTCCGTAAGGTCCAGAACCTGTCGGCCGCGGACGAACTTGCGGAGCCACTCGCCAGGCCACACAAAGAACACGTCGGGCGCGTCGCCTCCCGCGACCGCTGTGCGGATGGCCGCCTTGTAGTCGTCGGGCTGGGTATACTCGATCCTCAGGTCGATCTCGGGGTGCTGTGCGCGGAACTCCGCGGCCACCTTCTCGAGCGTCGACTTCCTGGGCTCATTCACCCACACCGAGCCGAACCTGACGACGGTCGCGCCGGAGCCGGTCGCCACTGGCACGGCGCCCGCAGGGGGCGACACCGGAGCGCTTCGCCTGCAGTCGGTCGACGCGAGCACGCACGCCGCGGCTGCGCACCCGAGCGCGAGAAGCTTGGTGAGCCCCATCAGAGATCGCCCGGCCTCTTCGAACGCCCCGCGCCGCCGCTAGACTTCAGGGGTGGCGGCTTCGGACCGGGCTCAGGTGTCACGTCGGGCGTCTTCGCCGGTGGCGTGGTGTCGGTCTTCGGAGTGACATCCTCTGGGACCGTCTTCGGCTCCACATCGGTCCCGGTCTTGCCATCGGTCGGGGGGGGCGTCTTGCCGTCGGTAGCTGAGGGCTCGACCGGACCAGCCGGCTGCGGCGTCTCGACGGCCTTCTTGGCCACCCAGATCGTCACGGTCGCGCCGGGATCCACCTGGTCGCCGGCCCTGGGAGCCTGCTGCAGGACGGTGCCCTCCGGAACGTCGCGGTCCGTATCCTGGGTGACCACGTCCGGCACCAGGCCAAGGGCGGTGAGGATGTCCACCGCCGTGTCCTTGGGCTTGCGCGTGACGTCCGGAACAGTGACCGTCTTCTCCGGCTTGGGTTGGCCACGGGCCACCGTCAGTACCACGCGCTCGCCTTCATGCCAGTCGGCCTGTCCCCCCGGGTCCTGGGCGATGACCGTGTCCGGCTGGTAGTCCTCCGTATCGCGATAGCGGATGTCGTGGTATCGATCGTCGATGCCGGCGCTGCGGAGCGCGCGCTTTGCCTCCTGCAGGTTCATGGAGATGACATAGGGCACCGACGCGACCGTGACCGACGAAGGCGCCGTGCCACCCGCGGACGGCGTCTTGGCGGGGGGCCCCCAGTTGAGCCACACAAGCACCCCGATGCCGGCGGCCAGCACAACCAGAGTGAGACCGATGAGGGTCCAGGTGAGTGTCGAGAGGCCGTCGGGGGCCACAGGCTCCTCCAACGGATACCGCTCCGGTGTCCTCCGCGGCGGGGGCACCGGAACGGTAGGGCGCTGGATGACGCGGGTCGCCTCGTACGGGCGAGTCTCCGGCCTGATGGGCGCGGGTGGCAGAGCCGTGCCTTTGAGGGCCGCATGAAGGTCGCCGAGCAGGGCCCTGGCCGAGCTGTAGCGCTCCTCAGACCCCTTCGCCATCGCGTGCATGGCGATGTCCGCCGCGCCGTCCGGGATCGAGGGGTTGGCTGCTCGCGGGTCGGGCACTTCGGCCTGGGCGTGCTGCAGCGCGATGGACACCGGCGTCTCGCCGTCGTACGGCACGTGCCCGGTCAGCATCTCATAGAGCACCACACCCAGGGCGTACACGTCTGACTGGGGAGTAGCCGGCTCGCCCCGCGCCTGCTCCGGCGAGACGTAGTGCACGGACCCGACGATCATCCCTGCCTGGCTGATCCGAGTCTGCGCCAGGGCCCGGGCTATGCCGAAGTCGACCACCTTCGCGTGTCCGTCCCGGGTCAGGAGGATGTTGAGAGGCTTGATATCGCGGTGGATGATCCCGCTGTCGTGCGCATGAGCGAGAGCGGAAGCGACCTCCTCCGCGAGTTCGAGAGCCTTCTCGGTGGGCAGCACGCCCCGCTGGTCGAGCAGCGCGCGCAGCGTCCCGCCCGGCACGAGCTCCATGACGTAGTAGTACGCGCCGTCCTCGACGCCGATGTCGAACACCTGCGCGATGTTCGGGTGGCTGAGCCCGGCGGCCGCGGTCGCCTCGCGCCGGAACCGCTCGGAGAACTGCGGGTCGCCGGCCAGCTCAGAGCGCAGGATCTTCACGGCCACGTCGCGCCCGAGTAGGTGATCGCGAGCCCTGTACACCCGGGCTGCGCCGCCCTCTCCGATGAGCTCGATCAACTCGTACCTGTCGTTCGCCAGCGTGCGACCGACCAT
>Ga0315280_10004023_pt1 | contig 22055 bp, 13 predicted proteins | sample YL17G06_40_MG_FD_203697 | JGI IMG/M metagenome (GOLD analysis project Ga0315280, IMG submission 203697) | Sediment microbial communities from Yellowstone Lake, YNP, Wyoming, USA - YL17G06_40 | ecosystem: Environmental > Aquatic > Freshwater > Lake > Sediment | place: USA: Wyoming | collected...
ATTTTAGTTAGAGTTTGGGTCATCCAATGCATAAGTAATCCCACTGGATTCTAAGAAGCTTGTAATAACCTAAACTGGAACTATCAATAAATATTATACACCAAAGAGAGCCTCTTTGTAAAACGAGAGCAGGTCACCTTATATCGGTTACCTTTGTAGTAACAAACTGACGGAATGTTCTTGGAATATACCCACTTTTGATTCTCGCGGCCGCGCACACCTAAGATTCGGTACGAATCAAAATAGGTCATCTAAAGTCTTAGCCTTCTGCGGAAAAGGAATGCGCGAATTGCAGAATCTGCACACCTATGTGCTGGAAGAGGTCATGCGAGGCTATTTCAGTTTCAACTATGAATAGTTTTGGCTCACGCTTGCTACTAAAATCGATGAGATATGCATCCGGGATACTTCTTTTGCCGCCGTGTTTTCCAATCCTGCGTTTACAGTCAATGTAGATACACCGCATGTGACTGAAGCGCCTTTACTGCCAATGAAATCTACGTACGACCTTATGGCTGCAATATCCTCGTCGGCCCTAAGTTCGTATAGCGTGGCAATGATAGCGTCTACCTGCTGCTCTAACGCTTGCCTGTCGGGCCGTAACGGGTTAGCGTGCAGCTCTTGACTAAGACGACGTAGTTCTTTTAGATTCCCTGAAAGCGTATGTCCGTTTTGCAAAAGGTCGTGAATAGCTCCAGGTACAGGGAGTAACCCAAGGTCCCAGCTAATATGCCGGAAGTAAGCCCCTCGGGCCCGCTCTGCAAAGGACACCGCGTAGGCGCGCACTGGTAAGGAATTTAGCCAAGCAGCTACCACATAACCAGTAGCCTCATTCTCTACAGGCAGGATGTATGTTGTCTGAATGGGAATAGTTAAACAGTCGCCCAATAGCGCGTCTTCGCCACGAGCAGGTAAGAATACAGCTAGTTGGTAAGCCGGGGAGTACCTTGCCAGTGTCGTCGTCATGTGTCCATATGATATAGTCCTGAACTTTGTAGTGCCAGGTTCCAATGTTCTATCCTATGCTACCCAGAGGAGTGACTGAAGAGAAGCTGCCGGTTCTGTCTATTGTACACCATGGTGGGCGGTACTGGACTTGAACCAGTGACCTCTTGCGTGTGAAGCAAGCTTGATAAAAGGCGGAGGCCGCTTGCCTCCTTCTAGCGTGAATTGTATCCCCTTCCTGGCTCCCAAGTCAAGCTTTGGGAAACGTAGGACGATTGCACTTTTAGATGGTTTGTGTGATGCAAATTAGGTTTACTTAGTGCAGGCTTCTAGGGTAATCTATGGTCAATACTTGGTCATTGTAAGCAGTTAACCTTTCAACGCCAGTATCACTAACCCGGTAGTCATCCTCCACGCCAATAGCTCCAACATCTGGGAAGACCAGCTTAGGCTCAAAGGCAAAGACCATATTCTTTTGAAATTCCTCATCAAAGCTGGCGGCGATCAGGGGATATTCATCAATCTCTAGGCCGATCCCGTGCCCCACGAAGGGCATTTGATGTCCTTTATAGCCCATAAAGTAGTCCTGATATCCCCCTTGGCTAGCTAACTCTACTACCTCCTTGTATAGTAGGGAGCAGCGCTTGCCAGGCCTGACCCAATGTTCCATAAAGTCCTTAACCTCCTTGAGAAAGGAGTACGCTTGACGGAGATCTTCGGACAACCTCCCGACCACGAAAGTGCGGGTCATATCTGTTACATATCCGTTGATTCCCACGCCAAAATCAATGATTAGGGGCTCATTCTCGGTAATTGTGTTAAAACTTGCCCCTTGAGCAATAGCTGGTGTAGTACCCAGACCACCCAATGGTCCCTTAAGAAGGGAAGGAATGGCTCCTGTTTTTCCGCAGAAAACGTGTGCGTAGAACATCTCTTGATTGTATCCGCGTATCCGCAGACGACCTTGATGACCTAACTTTCTTGCTAAAGCCCCTAGCTTCGCGTCAACTTCCAACTCTGTCATTCCAGGGCGGATACTTCTTTGAGCTTCTTCCATAACCTGATTCAAAATACCAATGGCTTTTCTAATTTGTAGGATTTCGTACTCTGATTTAACCATGCGGACTTTTTTGATCAGCTCTGAAACATCTAAAAAATTTGCCTTTGGAAAATCTCGACAGAGCATAAAATAGCGATTGACTGGTAGTACATCCATTTCCAAACCTATCCGACCCCGCACCGACTTATTGCAATTGGAAAAAGTCTGGTCCAACTGGTGGCTGCTCTTTAAGGGAACAATTTGACTCAGTGTTGATTCTTTTAGAGCGCGGGCAAGATTTTCCTGCACGGCTAACACAGGTTCTCCCTTGGCAGGAATAAAAAGGTAGGAAGGCTGAATGGTGCCTGCGAAATAAAAGAGGTCAACATTCTGAGAGATTAAAGCGCCGTCAATATTATTATCCTGGAGCGATTTCTGAAATCGGAAAATTCGTGACTGGATTTCTTCTCGGGGCGTGCATTCATACTCCATTCTATCCATTAGGATAGCTTAGTGAGGTGGGAACGTCAAACACGATCCGGACAAAGCGTCATAAATTGGCTGTTTGTTACTCACCAGCATCATATGAAACACTCCCAAAAAGAGAAAGGGAGCTAGGACTGGCTCCCTTTCTTGGCTTAATACCTTAGCGTGACGCTGCTTCGCTATCTCAACTGGATTGTGAACGGGCCATTGACCTGACCTGTCTGTTTGCTCTTGATGTAGATGTTGTATAGGCCAGTGGACAAACCCTTCGTCTGCCAGTTGTACTGCCAGGTCATGGTCAGGCTGTCGTAGCGTAAGCCACTGCTACCAGGGTCATTCAGCTCTATTAGACCGTCTGTCTCACCACCGCCTGCCCCCGTCAGCTTTATTTGAACTTGTGGGTTCGCGGCAGCACTGTCAACTACGTTGCCGGCGGAATCGGTGTACTGCCACTTGAGCGGAATACTGCTTCCAATCTTGAATGCCCTTGGTGGTGCCGCATAGGGCGGTAGCAGGCCAAGGGAACCAAATGCGTAGAGGACGTTGATTGTCACATCCTTGGAGGCGCTGTTGTAGTTAGCCGTATCGGTGGGGGTGAAGTCCACATGGAGTGTCTGCCTACTGCCTGCATTCAGCACTGTTCCTGCGGGTGGTGTGTAGATAAAGCTACCTGCCACCGGAGCACCTAACCATGAGGCGGTGGCATTGAGCTGCGTGCCGCTCAGTGCTGTCCCGTAGACAATGTCCGCCGGGTTGCTCCAGGTGATAACGGGTGTCGCCTTGAGGACGTGGTACGTTACTGTCGTGGTGGCTGTATTCTTGGCGTAGTCTGTAGCAGTCACCGCGAACGTTTTGTCTCCAGCTGTCGCTGTGTTGATTGGCGAGCCACTTGCTGCCGTCGCGGTGATTGTGGTTGGGTCGACTCCCGTTCCTGTGCCATCGCTGACACTCCAGTCCGCATTCACTGTCTGGCCCAGAGAATACGTGGCACCATCGCTAGGTGTCGTGATAGTGATAGCTGGTGCTGCCATATCATCCAACTGGGTGGCTGTAAGAGCACTGCTCCAGATGCGGACTTCGTCCAACTTCCCCAAGAAGTAGTTACTCGACCATGCAGTAACCTTCCGCCCAAAGTACAGCGGGTACGAGCCATATCCTACGGTAAACGCACTGGAATACCCATTGGGCGCATATGTAGTTGCGACTGCGGTCTTGTTCACGTATATCTTCCCGTCTGTACTGTCTATGGCGTTCTTTTTCCAGACGAAAGCGATGTGGGCCCATTGCCCTAGGATACCAAGCTCACCAATCGTCTTTTGAGTTGTCCAGCTTGGGTACTGGCTCGGCGTCTTGCTCTGCACGGATGCATATATTTTGTTGTCCGCGGTATTCCCTATCACGTAGGAACCGTAGCCCCCATCGCTGTCTATCCATTTCCTAATCTCAAGCTGAACCGCACCCGGGTTTGAGGGGAAAAACATCCATGCCTCTATCGTTATCTCTGTTGATGGCGTCCTGAGCGCTGGCTTGTCTGGCACCGACACATAGTCGTCAGCGCCATCAAAGCTTAAGGCATACCCACCCCACTGGTCGGCAACCCAGGCGACAGCAGGGTTGGTATTCCCCAGGGTCCCCAATTGTAGCGTTCCCGTGTTGCTATTCCCACTACTATCAGAGACAGCCGTGCCAGCTGCATCATCGTTCATGTGCCATAAGGCAACAAGTACAGGGTCTGGGTCTGCCGCTGCTGCCGGTATCGCCATCGGCACAGCCAGGCCCACCGCCAAAGCTAGCGCCAACAGCGTAACTAATAGTTTTTTCATCTTTTTGTCTCCTTTCTTTTAAGATTGCCTTATCGCCCCTCGACCTGGGGGCATAGGGGCCTCTTTCTGTTTCAACTTTTTCTTTCAGAATACTACCACCCCTTTCTAAAAATAAAAAACCGACCTTTTTCAGGTCGGTTTCACTATTGGCTCCCCGCCACCCAAGTGACCAGCTACAGATAGCGCTTCACCGCCCCCTGTTAGTGACACTCAACCCTGGCCTTAGACCATATGTCCCTCCCACACTACCGGTCGCGTCAGGCACCTGGGCTTACCTAGATTGGAACTCGATTATAGTTCCGGGGATTGCACTTGTCAAGATAACTTATCCTATCTTTAACTTACCACAACCGCGACTCAGATGGCCTCATGAGATGTTGTTGAACAATGTGACGAATTGTGCAGGAGGGATGGCGTCAACGTTAGTAGACGGGGAGGTCGAGAAGGCTGCCTCTCCATCCTACCAAAACAAACTTCGCCTAATCAAGGAAAGGCGAGCACTGGTGGTGCAATTCCACTAGCAATGGCGAGTGATTCTTTTTCCGCTTAATCATATTTGCGGCTCTGACGGGCTTTGAAGCAGACAATACCTGTGGCAGATTCAGTGTAGCTCCAGACTTGCGACCTAGTGGTTGTTCTCCTAATTTGAGGCCGATGCCGGAAATTCCATAACAAGCTGATTGGGTTTCGGTTTAACCAAGTTCATCTCACGCTGGTATTGCTTTAGGAATTCAACCATGAATTGGTGGCGTTCTTCCCCCAACTTCTTCGCTGTCCTGGTCTCTAGCAACTGGTGGATTTTCAACAGTTTTGTGCGGAAGTGATAGATAGGACTGTTGTCAGGGCCAGTTATGTTCATGTTAACGGCGATTGAGAGTTTTTCAGGGTCATAGTCTGGATAGCCCATCTCCTTTGCCCCATGCGCTTGTTCAAATGTGAACACACGTGCTACACCGCGCGCACCAATCGCATCAAGCCAGTCAGCGTCCCGAACTACCTTTGCTTCCAGCGACAGTGGTCTGTATCCTAGAAGATAGGAGCCATAGGACGACGTGATTATGCAGTACTGAATGTGGATTATCTCCTCAGGTGTAAACAGACCACTCTTCTGCAGATATTCCCCGGCCAGGACAGCAGATTTAATAGTATGCATATGATGCATTGCTGCTTCTCTGGGAGCAGCGTCATGGAAATAGGCAGCAGGAACCGTTATTTTCAGGGAAGCGCCTTCTGCTTCAGAGATCAACTTGGCCAGGATAACCACGCTATCCACATGTTCCATCGTATGTGCAAGGTCACTAGGTACAAGCTTCTTATCTACATACTCCCGCATACGTTTTTCGACCGTCTCAGCTAATCTTTCACGCGGTGCCACAAACTCTCTTAGTTCAGGTGAATAGACCTCATGATACTTCTGATGAAAATCTGAGATAATGATACGCTCATGGTCTTTAATACGCTTCGGAGCTTTCTCACAGGTTCGTCGTGGAATGTGATTCGAGGCTATCGGCAGCATAGCGAGGCAGCCGCCACCACAAACAGCTTTAAACTGGCACGTGGCACACGAGGGCGTGTTTTGCTCAGTTCGCTTGTAGTATGCACTTAAGTCTCTCGTGAATATTTCTAACCGATTAGCTATGACTTCTACCGGGTCTCTTAAGAGATTACCAGCCATGAAACTCCTTGTGATGTTGTAGAGTAGCGAGCAGGGGGTCACATCAGCGTTTTGTTGAACCGACACTATCTGTCTTCCTGCTGGACAATGTTGCAAAGGCGCGTTAAACTCGCTCCAATTAACTAGCGAAACGGGCACTCGCATATCTTCGCTCCAACCTGAAATGGTGGCGAAAGTTTCCTTCAGCTCAGTCTTTGACTGAGGGTCAGATGAAGCCGCGAAACCGATCGGATATTCCCGATTGAAGGCTATTTTCTCAACGCTTCTGTATCTTTCAGCAGCTTCACTCAGAAAATCTAGAAGGACTGAAACTCTCTTATAGTTTCTTTTTGATATGACCGCTGTAAGTTTGGCCTTTAGTCCCGCCGCTTCAACTATCTTGAGCTTGGCCTCCAGCTTATTGAAATCCGCCTTAAAAGCAGAACCAACGTTCGCTTCCGTTGGTGGATCAATGCTCAGGTTAATTGACTTCGGATGGAACTTACATACGACTGCAAAGCGAGCCCTATTGTATAGAGTCGTTGAGATAGAAAAGGGAATACTTTGTTCCTTTAGATACTCAAGAAATAGTGCCATTTCACCGGATACAGAGAGAGGTTCTCCACCTGTTAAGAGGACTTCCTTGACGTTAATCCTTTCGATAAGCTCACGAATCTTTGGAATTACCAAGCTGATGTCAGTCTCAAACTTTTCGCGCCTAGGTGAACTCCAAGTGAAGCAGTACTCACATGAAAAAGGGCAGTACTGCGTCACCTCCCAAACGAGGCGGACGCCCTCCCGCGGTATTGATAGAAAGCAACACTCGCTAATCTTTGCTTGACCCATTTTGCTACCTCGGCTACTACGATAGTCGCGTAGCCGTTAGTATCGCAGTATAACACATATATTTTACCATATTAGTGCACTGGGGTCATCCTAATACCGAGTTTAATAAGGATACATTTTAGGTGATTCCTATTAGGTGATTCCTAGTGTCATGGGGCATCTAATACCTACTGGGTGTCACGCGAGCTAATGGCTTTTGCTCCGGCGGCCGATCCTGCCTTATGCTGTGCTGGTCTCCAATATTACAAGTTAATCAGAGGCCTGGCAGCCGAGGTTTGATTTTGTTGAATAATTCTTCAGATGTTACACATGTTATGCTGTAGCTTTGTGATATTCTCCAAAGTTCGCCGGTCTTCTTCTCATCGATGACCAACACAGCGCCACGATAATAGGCCATTGCTATAGCTTGGGCTTCTCCGTCATCAGCGGCAGGGTTCAGTATCAGCTCCCTATACAATGATTCTTCCTGGTCGGTAAGATGGGCAACTCTGCCTGCTGCAAGCCATTTCTTCGTAGCCTCAGGCGTTCCCGGATTATCAGGATTCATTTCTCTAGCTACGCCTGGGGGCAGTATGATCCAGTTTCCAGGCGGTGGTAAACTGCCAAGACGACCTGAACGCTCCAGATTGATGGCAGCTGATGTATCTAATACATACGATCCTGAGATTGATTGTGCTGACTGGGTCATGTGTATTCAGCTTTCTGGCTTTTCGGCTTTTCCTCCGCCTCGGCGATATCTAATGCTTTGCGAGCATCGATCCCAAGATAACGAGCTAACTTCCCCAGAGCCAAATGTCCTTCCGAATGTGCCTCTAGTGTCAAAGAAACAAACTTTTCGCCTAGTTGTCTCCTCCATCTTGGGCCTCTTGCGCCCCGAAAGCGGCTGGGTCTTAAACTCCACTCTGCTATGTAGCGGTCAGTACTACCCTGAGGTATTAATCCAAGCTCTTCTAATCTTCTACTTAAAGCTTCCAAACTTACGCTATAACGACTCGCGAGAATGCCTAACTGCAAATCATTAGGCAGCGTCCCTGCTATCCCCACGACACGCCCAAACTCCTTTTTCAGATCAGTAGCTGGAATAAGGAAGTAAGAAGCAAATCTGTTAGCATAGTGCTCTTCTGGATCATGTAGCTCTAAATCACATATCGTTGGCGGATGACCTCGCACTAGGTGCGCATATTCATGGGCAATGGTAAATGCACGTCTTCCTCTAGGTTCATCATACGCATTAATGAGAATGCATGGCCCATATTCATGATGCCACCAAGATAGACCCGATATTTTTTTGTCTTTTATTGGGAGCATAAATATACGTACGCCGGCTCCAGTTAGTACTTTTCTCAAATCTTTGATAGGCTTATTATCGAGTTGTAATCTCTGTCGCTCTCCAGTAGCTAACTGTTCCGGTGATATATCCGAAATCATCTTTTCAACAATAAGCTTTGTCGGTTTTTTTAGAAGATTCTCTAGCTCAGTTTCGGCTCGACATAACTCATCAAAGCGAACTATGGTCTCTCTAGTTTGCGCAGGAAGGTCGTCTATTGTTCTCTGCTTCGTTAGTCGAAAGTTTAGCTGTTCACGGAATTTCGGCGTCTGTCGCAGAAAATAGTCGGTGCTACGATGATAAATGCGTGCAAGATCCCATAACTGCTCAATGGAGGGTTCTTCATCTCCCCTCTCCCACTTGGAAAGGTCGCTAGAGTCAATACCTGTTTTTGATGCGACTTCTTCAATTGAGAGTGCTAAACTCTTCCTAGCCTCTTCCAATTGAGATGGAATTATCTTGTGCTCGGTATGACTGCTCATTGGTGTAACTCCTATTCTAATATGTCAGACCTAGTGTTATGACGAAGGCTTAGCCGACTCAAGCCTCTTCAATCATCTCTTCAACCTTTCTCTTAGCCTCCTCCAATAGCTCCTTTGCCTTTTTTCTTGCTTCATGGGATTGACAAACAAATGACGTTATTTCTTGTTGGACGTCTGGTGGTAGTATGGGAACAACAACCCTTTTCAGAGACTCGTTGGGAACAGCCGTCAGAATTGTGCCGGTACACTCCCTTTTGAGTTGAGCCTCTAGAACACTACTTTTTGCCAAAACGAGAAATACTTCTGGGTGTGTCTCTTTCACCCTAAACTGGAAGAATCCGGTGGAAGCCAGTGAACCGTCATATTCCTCATCTACCAAAGCCACCTTCTCCAGAGAGCCTTCTACCCGCGAAACAATCACATCGCCTCTTTCAAGAATTCTTCTTGCTCTACTCGGTGCTTCCTCACCTTTTATATCGCTAGCAACATGAATTATTCCAATAGATGTATCTATATCAGCCAGCTCAACATAGCGGAAGCTGTTGTCAGGATATCTGCCAGGGTCAAAGTCAGCTCTCACTGGTTCTGCAGTGCTCAGGAGGGTCGTGTAACCGTTCTTATAGCTAGTCACTTTCTCTGTTACCTGGTCATAGGCTGGTTGAAAATACTCAGCATCTACACGGTGAGCCCCAAAAGCCTTAGAGAGATTAGCTGAATAGGAGAGTTCGTACTTTGGCTTGAAGTCCTTTAGCCCCAATTCCTCGAGGAGCAGGTTTTCGGCCTGAGAGTAAAGCTGGCTGGACTTTTGGATCTCGTCCTCTGCATGGAGATAGAATTCTTCTACACATCGCTGCAACCCAGAGTCTGCGACAACTATGAGTATTCTCTTAATGTCCGTTAGCTCCAGTTTTCCTTGTCCCGAGGGCATTTCGGCGCGTCTAAGTTGCAGTCTGCCAAATTTTGAATTGAGATAGGCAGCCAAGTAGTAGGGTGCAATCACCGCTTTCCTGATTTTTGCTCCCGCTACATTCTGACTAAAGTTGTATCTTCTGTGTCGGCGGGGAAGTATCGCCGAGTCGCCAATATTTGCACCGATTTTTGTAAAGACAATGTCCGCGCTTTCCAACTCAGTTTCTTTGTGCCTACCATGAGTGTCCTCTGAAAGGAAGACCACCGAACTCATGTCAGCAATTTCACTTTTTATCTCAGTCGTTCTAATGAGGGGTATCCCAGAATCGACGTAATATCGTGGGCTTAAATCAAAAATGCCTTTCTTTACAAAGTGGCAGAATCGCTCCAAGGGGACTGCTCCCAGCTTTCTTAGCTCACCAACAAGTCTCAAATATTGTGGCTGATAATACTCAGCATCAACCCTCTGTGCTCCCTCGAGTTCTGATAGTCTAACCGTGCTTACTACAGCCATTTTCAGTCTTTCCAAAAGTCGAGCCGATGCTCCTTGGCGAACTTAACGAATGCTTCCGCTATCTCGTCCAAATCGTGGTCTATTATCGGGTGTCCGTGTTCGTCCATTAGGGGCTCGCCATTGGGCCCTCTTTTGTATTTGTATTCCCCACTATTGTCCTTGACCGGTTTCTGGTTCACGGCAAAGAATATCGGATAATCTATTTCGTTGAGCACTTTACCTTCCAGCCAGAATTCCTTGAACTGTTCCGTCAACCTCTCGTCGTTCAGAATCAAGCTGACCTGTCCGCCTATTGCCTTCTCGGATATCTGGCGTTGGAGCTTCTCGATTCTGCTACTAATAGTTCTAACTTCCTTCTGTATGTTCCTCTTCTCCTCTGCTGACTGTGGCGTTATGGACTCTTTTTCTTTCAGCACTTGTTGCCAATCTTCCAGCTCACTAACCATAGCCGCGAGAGCATCACTGTGTCGGTTCTCTGCTTCTGCGGTCTCCGATTCCTCTGGTACCTCCGCTCCCTCACCTTCCAAGACCTCCTCGGCAGCTCCGAAATAGGTTTCAATAAAGGATTCCAGTTCCTCCGGCAACTGTTCCTCGTCAACTTCTGATTTCCAGGTCATGTCTTTGTACTGACTCCTTAGGTTGGCTATGAAGTCTTCCCACTCCGCCTCGTACTTCGCCTTTATTTCCTGAATCTTGTTCTTCTCTTCATCAGTATATTTCTGTAGGAACAGAACACTGGTCTTTGTACCGGTGTGGGGTTTGAACGTATTACCATGTAAACCGACGACTGCTAAAATTCGAGCCTCATCTATTACAAACCTGCGGATATATTCGGCGTTGGTATTATTTAACAAGCCTTGAGGTAAGACAATGGCCATTCTGCCTCCAGGCTTTATGAGTTGCAGCGAACGGTTCAAAAAGAGAATATGCCTCCCTATTTTATTCACCAGCCTACCGTTTTTCTCGGCTAGCAGATACAGCCTCAGAATGTCTCTTTCCTTCACCGTTCCTGCGAACGGCGGATTCGTCATCAGCACATCAAAGTCGAGGTATAGAAATTTCTCCTGGTTCTCCCTATGCTTTTCTGCATCATCAAGGAATTTCAGTAGTCTTGGTCTTAACCCCGCCCTAGTCTCCTCGCTCCAGGTTTGTGGTGCCAAGGAGTTGTCCTTGTACACATGGGATTTGCCGTCGCCGACAATCAGGTTGATAGCTTTGGCAATCATGACTGGCTTCTTGGCAAAATCAATGCCTAAGATGTTGTTTTGGGCAAAATTCTTTGCGGGCGGTGGTAGTTCTTTACCGGTAATCACTCCGCTGGCAATCCACATGACTGAATGTAAAAGAAAGCCGGCTGAACCACAGGCCGGGTCGATGACGAATTCGTCGGTCTTGGGGTTAAGCATTTTGACGACCATGTCCTCAACCGGTCTCGGGGTGAAGAATTGGCCCTCTTTCTTTTTTGACACCTGGGGTATCAGGTACTCGAAGGCCTCATCTATTATGCGAAGATTGGAATTAAACAACTTTACCTTTTCAAGGAAGGACACGCAGACCTTTAGGTGTTCGTCCCGTAACTCTATCTTCTCCAGGGGCTCAAATACTCCCGACCATATGTGTTTGGCGCCTTCAAGTAGATTGGCGATAGCCGTTTTCACTTGACCAGGGCTTCTATCACCGACGAAAAACTCCAATTGATAAGTGGGATTATTGATTCCTTTCCATTCATCATACAACTTAGCGTAAATTAACTTGAAAATCTCGTCAAAGGGGTCTACCCCCGCATTTCCCAGAACAAGCTCTTCGAGGTCCAGGATGATTTTCTTAAGGGTAGTTTTACCTTGTTTGAGCTCGTCGTGCTCCTCTAACCATTTAAGAGTCCATCTCTCCGTCAGAATATCTCGTAAGGTCTCTGTCACCTTCGGAATTCGCGGGATTTCGACAAAAATATTCGGCTCCTCACGATGGAGCCGAATCATTTCATTTCCATTGGACCATATCCCGATAGGCGCTCCCTCTGCGTTACAATAGCTCTTGAGCTGTTCCAGCCCATCAGTTCTCTTTGGTCTTTTAACTTCGAATATAATATACGGATGAGTAAGATCATCGTGAAGAACGGCAATGTCAGCCAACCCTGAATCGCGAGAACCAAAGTAGACGACCCTTTCGACATCGATTCGGTTCTTTGGGTAGCTGTATTCGTGCAAAAGCTGATGAATGAAAATCTGCCTTATTATTTCTTCAGGTTTTGCAGCTTTGTACTTGTCCTTTATCTGGCAGTGTATAAAGAGCTTGCCATCTTTTTCTGCTAATAGGCTTTCAACCGCATCTAACTCCTCGGTGCTGAAAAGGGATAGGCCATGTTTCACCTCGGGTGCGGAGAAGACTCCTTGGATCCTTTGTGTATTTGTCATGATTTCAGCCCTCCGCTTGACCTCTTTGCCGGTTCTCAAAGGAATTCTCAAGGATGACTTGGGTCTTCTTGAGCCAAGCCTCATCAAAGAACTTTAAGCCATACTCATTTATATAGGTGGGTGGCGGGAATACGCCGTCCCTTAGACGACGGCGAAACCTAGCTGGGTGTATTCCCAAGCGTTTAGCTGCTTGTGGAACAGTCATGTACTTATACCGCTCAGAAATCCTGGGGCCAGGCATCTTGCCCTGATGTTACGACATTGCCAAGTCATTGTCAACAGAGGCGATGTCGCTCAGCGCCCACGCTCTTATCGTGACAGGACAGTTTTTGCTGCTCTGTGAGATGCACCGAATCCTTGTTACACAAAACTGACGATTGTTGAGCACTCGCTTGGCCTAGGGATCACTATACGGAGAGTGCCAGGATCTCTAAGCTTGCATTGGCTCAACCATGGCATAGAAAGTATCAATATTCAGCCGCATTCTTTGACGAAGCAAGATTCCAACTGGGTCTCTAAAAGGTTTGACGCTGGGGGCTATGGTATTGGCTTCGTACACTCTCCACAAGATGTACCTATTCCGCTTTTCGATGGCTTCCTTAAACTCAGCTTTCGGCCACCGAAAGCGCCCATCTCTGCCAGTCGTCGATTTGACTTCGATCCAGAGGTCTTCACCATCATCATCTACCGACAAAATATCGAAATCTGCATCAGGATCCGTTTCCGACATCCAAACAACTCTGGACTCAGGATACCCCATCACTCTAACGCGATTTAACTCTTGCTGATATATTATTTCCTCGCCACGTTTACCGACAGCCCGTTCCCACTGCTCATCAGATGGAGTAGGTGGTGTCCAAGAATAAGACCACCCCTTTCCACCACCTGTTGATGTCGAAGGCACCCATGAGTCTGAAGGTTCTAGCCTATGGACTTTGATACCTTCAAGTGGTGGTAGGGAAAACGGCTTGGAGGCTGAGGTAGCGGCCTCTTTCACAGTTGATGTCATTGAAGACGCCTTGGCGGCAGTGTAGTCCTCATCACCTGTTTTAGCTTTGGTGATGGATTGTTTGAGAAGGTCCGCTATCATATTTCCGAGTTCATCTTCACCTAAGCTGTATTCGCTTTCCTCTTCCTCAGCTTCTTCCCAATCTTGTACCTCCGTTGTAGTAGGTTCCCAAGGAATACCTCTGTTATTCAGGTACCTCTTGATTTCTTTAATAGAGCGACAAGTCAGAAGGCGAAAGATGGCATCAGAAAGAGTCCTTTGAAGGGTTACATCGTTGACAAGAATAGTCGCAATAACTTGTGCCAACAACCCGTAAAGTTCTGAATAGCTTCTGACCCTAATTAGCGCTATGGACTCTCCGTCTAAGCAAAAGTCTTCTGGTATATATATCCTGTGAGCGCCTATTCTATATACTCCTTGAATTCCTCTAGTAAAGTAGATTCGTTCTACCGCTCCCAACTCTTTTTCTAGTTTTGAAGAGTCGATCAAGGCTCTACCTATGGAGCCTGTTAACAGATGATCAGTGAGTGCTATTAGAGCAGATGCAAATTCTGGGGAATGCATCTGCTCTAATATGCGTGAAGGATTGAACCATGGCGGTGGCTGTAGTATTTCTCCGGCTATAACCTCTTCCCGTTGTTGAATTGCTGTAATCGATTTGACCCCTGCGTTTCGGAAGAATCCAAGTGTTCCGAACTCGCTTGTGTCTGCAAAGGACACCGCCATCCTTTCCTTAGCCACGATTCGGGTCATCTGTGGATTATCATCGATCAAGAACAGTCCTTGACGAATGTCGGACATGTCATGAAGCATTCCATTTCGATCCAAGAAGCATCTGGTATCATTGGGTAATCCCTCTGGAATACCGCCGAGCTGTCTATATGCATTGCGCAGTGCTTGTCGCTCGTTTTCAGGTACTGGACCAGACGACCGCTGATACTTTTGCCCAAACCATATCAACAGTTGCCACCAGTGCCTTTCGTGTGGTTGGGAACAGACGCCTAGCGAATAGAATGTGTCTCTGAGCTTGCTAGATGTTACGGAAATGCAGGGCACCGCGTCGAGGAATATTCTGCGGTATCGTGAACCTAGTAACGTGTTTTCTGGACTCTTGTAATCAATGCCATTCCAGATGATAGGTTCTTTCGAGTAGTAGTCGAGAGGCAACCTCTCCAAACGTAGAGCAGAAGCTAACGCGGTAAATACTACTTCTGGCTGTTCCGGTTTCTCATTATTCTCGCTAAGTTCTGCAAGATGGCTAACGATGTCATCGGCTTTGGGCATGTCTTTACAGCCTAGCAGTTTGTATAGACCAACTCGCGTCCCTTGAACAAATGGCGCTTTCTCACCAAGGCATATATGATTCAAGCGGTTTCTTATGTATAGCTCAGTTGGAACGGAAGGCTCGCCCTTTGAATTTCGCAAGATTCGCATTTGTCTTAGCTGTTTGACAACAGGGCGCGTCAAGAGACTAATAAGTCGGTGCAAGGTCTCCTCGAAGCCCTCTGCGAGTTCAGGACGATGTTCGATCAACCGGGCATATTCTACTATATCGTCTCGTTCTATCTTCTGTTTGAAGCGAAATGCACGGGCCAAATCGAGGTCTCCTGCGTAATCACGATTTGGGAAGTGCAATACAGCTTCTAATCTCTTGGCTATGGCGGATTTTCTTGTTGTGATTTGATATGGAGCAACCCACTTTCCTCTGTGATCACGTAATACCGGTAGCTTACGTAGGAGTGCTTCTGTTTTTCTGCCAAGATGCCCATGAACAGAGAGGATATACCTGTAAAGAGCTTCCTGCTCCTCCCTAGTTGCCTCTCCATCATGTATTCTTTGAGCCGTTTTTCGAGTCCAATCCAGGACATCAAACTTTCGGCAAAGCGCTGTAATCGTCTTAGATGTCAACAATGACGGGTGTAGTCGTTGAGTACTAGGCACCGGGCAGACTTCAGCAATGGTAGAATCTATAACCCATAAGGGAGATGATGGATATTGTAGGTTATTATCAGCAGCTAAAGTAGTAGGAGAATTGCGTAGGTCGATGCGGTTTTCTTTCGATAGTCTTCTGTTATGACTATCAAGAGCAGTAATGAACTTCACCTGGCTCTTCTCGTCCTTCAGCGCATGGGGGAACTCCGTGTAGTGGTAATTGGCTTCTTCATTACCTAGTTGGGTGTCCATGGAGCTCACATCCTCACCAAAGCAGCGAAGGCGTACCAGCGAGTTAACCGTAAATTTTTTTGCCCCATATCTTCGTGCCATGCTTTGAATCTCAGGAACACTAGCTAGTCGCTTATCTAAGTACCGATTATCCGATAAGAACCCATCAAGATCTTCGTCTGCGGGGATCACGATGTTATTTGCGTGCGCGAATTCGACGCGACCTCGGGGGCGGGCGCGAGTCGGCCAGCAAGGTTCGGTCTGCAGACGACTAGCTAAGCAATCACGGTACTTTGTTATCGAAGGATGACCGAATTCATTCAGAGCTGAATAAGCCTGATGCCCGAATCTCTCAAGCCAATCTGTCATCAAGAGTTCAAACGTGAAATCGGCTGCACTCTCTAATAACCAGTTGTTCCAAAGGCTATTCTCTGGATCTAAAATGTGGGTGCGATCATTGTCAAGCTGGAAAGGTGCGTTAACACTGATTCCAGCCCCTGTATGGGCGTGAATGAGACCTAATGGATAGTAGAAAAGCCCTGGTTCGGAGAAATCCACTTTTCCCCGCCTCATTCGCATTGATAGAGCCAATTGGATTCGACCCCCGGCTATTCGGAAGTAGTCAGGTATATTCACGTGCTTGAATTGCTGAGGGATACGTAAGTTCTTTTGAAACTCGATTTCTTCTAACTTCTGCACATGTTCTGACAATGGGTTGTTTTTCTGGGAGTCCTTCATAGTAATGGTTCTATGCAGGACTTTCGCATTCTTGTTGGATGACGATAACTCGGTTACTAGCTGTTTCCAAGCTATGCGCCTATGACAACGCCTCGAAGACACTAATAACTTCTGCAGGCTCTTTCGAGACTTGGGATTAGCTAGCTTTATCAGCACGGCCGCTACATCTTTTGAAAACCTGTTTAGTGCTTGCTCTTCTTTGTCGATACCAAAAGCCTCCATGTCACCCTTTGTACTGTTGCGGTAGGGTACTTCTATATGGATACCAGGACGATACCGGGAACTGCGTTCAGGCAGTGGTTTCGGAAGAGCCCCTCTGTAGAGATCCAACACGGATTGCCGGCCACCTGATCTGACCCAAATGTGATCGCCATAGATGAATAATGAGCGAAGACCAAAATTCTTAGAGCCAATACTATTAACCTTCGCCTTTATTATGCGGTCTGACCCGGCAACCGTACCGGTGCCCATCATGACGCTTAGACGGTTCCATCCAGCATGGTCGACAGGCTTACCGTTTCCAGTGATGGTTACTGAGTCTTCACCGAATAACATCTCCAGTCGTGTCCCTTCAGCATCGTACTCATTCTGAACCAACTCTATTAGAACGGCCGACGGATCGTGACTGATTACGAACTCCTTAAGTACGCTGTCTGCGATGGAGAACTGTAGAGGCAACGCCTCAGCTTCTGGATGCCTCCACTTCAATAGATGTAGAGCTTTCTCTGAACTTCTCGTTTCTTCCATGTCCACCAACCTAAATCACAACAACAGCACCAGGCACCTTATATAGCTAACGGCTCCAGCGTCCCATTCACTACCTCGCTCTGATGTAACTGCAGCCATATCATCCTTAATCGCTTCACGTGTTGACACTTCAGTCTATTCCTCGTTTGCAGCAGTTGTCAATTACATAAGGATAATGGGATTAGGCTTATGACCTAATAACACGATGACTAGAAATGGGCAGTTAATATTATAGAATCCCTGGCTCTGGGTTGGGTCTCTGAAAAGCGCCAGAGGGTAGCAATTGCTTTGTTAGCCCATAGGTGGCACGCCTTTAACAATCAGGTGGTTTTTTAGTTTGTCAGGGGAATATGCGGAACGATCACTCAAAATGTTTACAAAGGTATTCAACTTCCATGATTCAGTCGACTAGCTCGTTTTAACGTCGCATAGCCACATACAAGGCAGACTACGCTGGTGGCAACTTTATGTTATACTTCTGGTTATAGGAATTCGAGGTGCGACACGGTAGAAAGAACACCCGAGCATTGTGATGGATTTGCAGGGACATGGACACAAACGCAACTAAGTGGTTAGAATCAGGATTTGTGCGGTTCAGAGCCGAAACTGTTGAAGAAAAGAGTCTATTAAAATACTTATGTGAAAAAGGCGAAGACCAGATTATCGAAGACGATGTAGTGAATTTTTTCAAGCTACTCCTGCTGAGAAAGGGGCAGTGGGTTCAGACTAAGGTAAACCTCTGGGAAGTTGTCCCGGCAGATTACGACTTCACTCAAACTCTCTGGGATTTTGCACACCCCTTACAACCGGACATTGACATATTGTCTGGCCCTCTTAGAAAAAGGAGGCGAGGCACACCTTTGACTGGGATGGAGGTGAAGCTATTACGCACAGAAAAAAAGGGGAAAGCAGTAATACCTAAAACTCGTGATGGAAGAGGTTTCTATGCAGGATTAGAGGAGGCGCTAACATTATATGATTTTGGACTAGATTACGTTACTCTGGTTCAATTTTTCATACCACGTTTATCTCTCTGGTCACAGGTACAAGATATCCTAGCCCCATATCAAGATCTATTAATTCAATATGATGAATGGAGAGGCACTTACGTTGGTATACTAAAAGCAATCATAAAGAAATATCATTTACCACTTGGATACTTTTATTGCGATATAGTTGTAACGAAGGATGCCGTTTTCTACCGCGTACCAACCGAGAAAGAGGAATATATTGATGGGGACATGGTTCCTCTTTCGGTGACAGCAGGGCGACTGAGGCAAGCGTTAGTCAAAAAATTTGGAGTTGAGGAAAGTCTGTACAAATTTGACTTTCTACAAAAAATGGGAAAAGTACCCCGGCCTCGTTGGAACCATGTTTTATACGCCGACAGAGAAACCCCGAAGGCTGTGACGGTTCATTTCAAAAGTGACAAGTCCGAGTCTGCCGTAGATATTACCGTGGAGATTGAAGAGTCCTTGACTAAAGAAGAATTGGAGCGCTTAATAAAGGAAGCAACAGAGGTAGCGACCGTTGCCGCTTTTGTCGGTTGGCCTGTGCCAACAAGGCTACTATTTAGAAGAGAACACGGCATATTAATTCCGTCGGACCAGATTGGCCTAAAATAAATATTCTATTTATTAACCTATTTCTTCAGAGTTATTATTTTATTGCACTTTATAGCGTTTCGTTCAATTGATCCTAGATACGTTTTCTTCAGGCACATCTGTGGTCTCTACAGTGCTTTAGCATTGGAGGGACAATGCAAGTCCTCTAATCGAAAACGAGTTCCCTTTCTGAGCTTTTGAACAGTTTGACACACCTCTGAATTAGAGGGGCTTGGCCCCTTCTCCTTGAAAGAAGACGTCAAACTCCAGCCTATCAATGGCTTCGACCTGCTCCTTATTCTTAATCTTAGTATACCTCATGGTTGTGTCAAGACTTTTATAGCCCGCGAGGTCTTTATTATCTCCATGTATTTGAAGAGCATGGCCAAGACCGCCTAGGGGGTCTAAATATTTCTACTAAAGTATTTTTTTCTAGCCAGAGTTTCTTCTGTGTCTCGCCTTTGTGATTACGGGCAACCCATTTTTTTATATTAACGGTGGTACACATTCTAGCAAGGAAGGTTAACAATTTTTAGAGATTTGGTCAAAAATTGGCGAAAAAGGTATTGACATGGTGCCACAAAATTGTTAATATTAATAAAAGTTATTTTATATCCGCGAAGACAAATTATCAGACGAGCAAAGTTTAACGTACCTCTTAGAGAGCTGTTCTCTGAGGTTATTGATGAGTAATCGCGAGCTGACCAAAGTAAAGAATCCTAATGATACCAAGCGAAAGATCTTAAAAGGGGAGTTTTTGATTGAGTCTCTCAAAATTGCGGTTGACGGAATCGCCAGAACCTTTGGACCCCGTTGCGAAGTGGTTCTTCATGACCTTCGAAACCTCAGAAACCTTGACCATTCGATAGTCAAGATAGCAAACGGGCATGTTACAGGAAGAACCGTTGGTGGGCCAATTAGCGACCGGGGACTGAAGGACATCAGAAGCAGACCCGAGTGGGACCTTTCTATTAACTATGCCTCTGTAACTAGGGATGGTAGGCCTTTAAAATCCAGCACTGTGCTGTTTAGGAATGATAGGGGAAAACTAATTGCGGCACTGTGCATCAACTTTGATGTGACAGATATTCTTGGTTTTAACACGGTTATTCAAGACATATTCAGAATCTCGGAGGAGACTGAACAAGCTGGGCCTGCTGAGACGTTTGTAGGTGATATGGTTTCCACTCTGAACGATATTGCAGATAAGGTAATCCGAAAAGTGGGAAAGGCAATTCCGTCAATGAGAAGAGAGGACAAAATTGAGATTGTGAGACAACTGGAAGAACAAGGATTCTTCTTAATCAAAGGAGCCATTAAGCTCATTGCAGGGAAGCTGAAGGTTTCAAAGTTTACGATTTATAACTATCTTGAACAGATTCGATCTGAGCAACAAAGTTCGAAGCCGCAATTAGCTTAGGGGGGCTTCTTGAGGCAGTTTGAAAATAAGGAGTTTTTAATCATGACTAAACAGGTTTTTAATGTACCCAATGCGCCGAAATATCCCTTTTCGCCAGCGATAAGGGCTGGGGACTATATTTTCGTGTCAGGTCAGGGCGGATTTCAGAACCCCAAGACAGGTGAGGCAATCGAAGGAATAGAGGACCAGACTAGACTGTGTTTGGAGAACATCAAACGGGTTTTGGAAGCAGCGGGTTCATCTTTGGAGAACGTGGTAAAAGTAACCATCTTCTTGGGCAATGTCAATGACTATGCTAAAATGAACAAAGTTTACCAGAGCTATTTCACTAAAGATCAGCCCGCCCGCTCCACCGCTGTAACAGGTCTAGTAATTCCCAACATGCTCATTGAAATGGAGTGCATAGCTTATTGCCCATTTAGGTAAGATAAACTCAGGCGGGCTCTGTCAGGGGAAACTGAGGTGCCAGTTGATATCTTCGGAGTAGGCAATGTGAGTCCTAATTTTGTGGCCGGCGTGGAGATGGCACAACCTTGGGGTTTTAAGGATGTGGATGACGCAGTTAGGTCCACGAGGGAAGGATTAGAGTTTATGATTTCGAACGGAGTGATACCCCACCCAGATACTTGGTGCATCGAACCGGGGTCAGCTTTAGGCAGGCATCCTCCAATTCCTCTAGATTACTTTATCAAGATGGATAAAGCATGGTATGAGACATGGGTGAAGTACTCACTTCCACCAAATAACGGCTGGGGACCAATTGGCAATGGCTTTGGTTGTTACGGCTCCAGTGCCTACGTTGACATGAGAGAGAGGCGAGTATGAATTACCTAGATTAGGTGGGCTGGAGAATTAACCAACTCTTAAACGCAACCGGGTATGACGGGATAGGATGGGAAATTTTAGTCGAAGCCAGTAGGCAAAGGGGGTGTTAGGATATGTAAATAAGTAGTATTGGTAACTTGGCAGACAAAATTATTGAAGGAGGTTCTTGAAGTGAAAAAGAAGAGATTAGCTATATTAGTCAGTACTATTTGCTTGACTTTGGTGTTGGCTTTGGCGCTGCCCTTGGTAAGCGGATGTGGACCAGCTGCACCAGCGACCAGCTGCACCAGCAAAGGTGTACAAGGTCTGCATAACCCAGATAGTTACCCACCCCGACATTGACAGCATGCGCAAAGGCATCACGGATGCTTTGGCTGAGAAAGGCTTTATCGAGGGGAAAAATCTTCAGCTTATCATAAGAAATGCTGAAGGCGATATGACGGCAGCGAAGTCAATCGCCGACTACTTCGTTTCGGTAAAGCCAGACTTAATCTTCACAATAAGTACTCCATCCTCACAAACAGTGGTGGCTGCGGCTAAGGGCACGAATATACCCATAGTCTTCACCGGAATTACCGACCCGGTGACGGCTGGACTAGTTCCTAGCTGGACACAGGCGGCACCCAATGTAACCGGGGTTAGCGACTGGTTTGAGATGCCACCTCAGGTGGAGTTCATTAAGTCAGTCCTCCCCAACATTAAGGTGCTGGGCACTTGCTATAACCCCGGCGAGGTCAACGCAGCGGTGGCGATAAAGCAGCTCCGCGACACGGCGCCACAATATGGGCTTACCATTGTTGAGGCGACAGCAGCCACAAGCGCCGATGTTTATGCCGCAGCGAAGTCACTGGTTGGTAGGTGTGACGCAGTGTGGATTACTACTGATAATACGGTAGGCGGCACGGGAATCGAATCTGTAATCAAGGTCGGTGAGGAGAACAAGCTACCAATCTTCGGTTCCGCAGAAGGCATGATTGGCAAGGGTCTGATTGGCGGTTGCAGTGTCAACTATTACTGGATTGGACAGCAGTCGGGATATATTGGGGCTAGGATACTGGGCGGTGAAAATATAGCCAATATCCCCCCAATGAAGGCAGCAGTGAAAACCGT
>Ga0315280_10004024_pt1 | contig 22055 bp, 19 predicted proteins | sample YL17G06_40_MG_FD_203697 | JGI IMG/M metagenome (GOLD analysis project Ga0315280, IMG submission 203697) | Sediment microbial communities from Yellowstone Lake, YNP, Wyoming, USA - YL17G06_40 | ecosystem: Environmental > Aquatic > Freshwater > Lake > Sediment | place: USA: Wyoming | collected...
CTCGCTTGCCGCGCTCACCGGCGCCGGCGCCGCCATAATCGGAGCGCAGCGTCCGGCCGCGGCGCGCGACCTCGGCGATGAGATCGACATCGACGGCCTCCGGCCCCGGCCCAGCGTCAAGGTCATGGTCGGCGTGTTCCGGATCCCGCCGCCGTACTGGCTCGGCTGGCCCGGTACGTCCTATGACCTCGAGGGTCACCGGCGGGAGTACCTCGATGAGTTCACGAAGATGGGCAACGAGATCGGCGTGTCGTGCCGCGTAGTGCCGAAGCCGGTGGAGACCGATGCCGCAGTCGGGGAGTTCGTGGCGCAAGCCCGCCAGGAACAGGCCGACGCGGTCCTGGTGATGCTCCAGCACATCGGTGTCTGGCATTGGGCCCAGCAGGTGGCCGATTCGGGACTTCCGACCATCGTTTTCTCTCCCATCGGGACGTCGTTCACGGGCCACGTCATCGGTATCTCTCGTCAGCCGGGCGTACACGTGGTCTCCTCGCTGCGCATGGATGGCATCAAGCAAGCGCTCCTGATGGCCCGCTGCAAGAAGCAATTTGAGGCAAGCCGGCTCCTCATCATCGCGGGTGATGCCCGTGCGGAGTCCGTGCTCCCCAATCTCGGGACGAAGGTGCGCAACATCCCGCGTCGGGAGTTCAAGGAGCTGTTCGACCGGATGCCGGAGACGGCCGAAGTGCGGAGCATCGCCGAAGAGATGGCCGACGCCGCGCAGAAAATCGTGGAGCCGAGCAAGCAGGACATGCTCAACGCCGCACGCACGCTCACCACCGCGAAGCGTCTGCTTACCGACGAGAAGGCAAGTGCCCTATCGATGGACTGCCTCGGGATGGTCGCTGCGAGGGACGTGCCGACTCCTCCCTGCGAGGCCTGGTCGGTCATGCACAACCACGGGCTCACTTGCGGCTGCGAGGCCGATGTGTTCGGCGCGATCTCATTGATGTTCTCGAGCTACCTTCTCGATCGCCCGGGGTACATGAACGACCCGGTGGCGGAGACGGTGACCAACAGGCTGGTCGCCGCGCACTGCACGTCCGGCACCCAGATCCACGGCTTCGGGACTGAGCCGGTGCCCGTCATCCTCCGCAGCCATTCGGAGTCCAACATCGGCGTCTCGCCTCAAGTGCTGTGGCCGGTGGGCGAGAAGTGCACGCTTGTCCGGTTCACTGACCCATCGACGATCCTGGTCGACACGGGCACGGTCGAGGGGAACGTAGACACGCCGCCGGCCGGAGGTTGCCGTACGTCGGTTGAGATCGCGATGGACCGTGTTGAGGATGCGCGCGATGTCCTCGGGTTCCACCAGGTGGTGGTCGCCGGGGATCATCGGCGCACGGTGGAGTCCTACGCTCAGATGTACGGGCTGAAGATAGCGCACTCGCCGGAGCGCGCGCCCGAACACCGCGGAGGTGAGGCGTGATGAGGACGGCGTCGGTCTCATTCGCCATGCTGCTGGCGTGCGCGAGCGTGGCGTGCGCTCAGGGCAGGCCCGTTCTGATCGGAGCGCCGGACTTCCCGCCGATCGCGGTCACCCCCGCTGGAGGGCTGGTCGAAGACTACGGCGAGGTGTCGCTGTCGCTTCGCCAGGGCGACACGCCGGCCGGCGATCCCCAACAGACCGTTGAGTACACCCCTGGTCCCCGTGTGGTCACGCGGTGCGCGGCCGGCCCCATAGAGCTGACCACGACGGCCTACAGAGCTGAGCTCTGGCCTGGCGGTGTGGACGTGATGGAGGCGGCGGTATCGACCAACTCGACGGAGCAGGCAGCGGTCGATCTGTTGCTTCGGTGTCCCGAGGCGCTGTCATGGGGTGATCGCGAGGGATCGGCCGGCGGACGGCTCGTCGCGCGCCTGCCGCAGGGCGTGGTGCCCGTTCGCAAAGCCCGCGACTGGGGCTGCGCAACCGGCGCCTCACGGCTCCCTGGCTGGGGTCGACCGAGCAAGCCGTGTGACCCCGCCTTCACCAACATCCGCGCCGGGTTGGGCGGCATCCCGATCGTCTACGAGCTCAAGGTCCTCCCCGGCAGCGAGCACCAGGTCGTCCTCGGCGTGTGCGAGAGTCACTGGGCCACGGCCGGCAACAGGCCGGTGACGTACTACGTCGAAGGCGCGACGCGCGAGGTCGTCGATCCGATCGCCGAGTGGGGACAGCACATACCCGGATGCCTGTACTTCAACGCGAGGGACAAGAACGGCGATGGCATGCTGGAGGTCGTGGCGGCGCCGGGGCCCGACGCCCCGGATCGCAACCCCATTCTGAACGTCATTTGGGTGTTCTCGCCGAACGAGTTCGTCGACACTGAAGACGTGATCGGCGGGGCCAAGAACCAGAGCACCGAGTACTACATCGACTGCGGCGGCTCCCCCGACCAGGACCTATACGAGGGCGGGGACCTGACCTTCCCAGTCACCCTCGGACCGAATGAGCGCAGGGAGCTAGTGCTCCTGTTCGCCCGCCCGGGAGCCTCCCTGCCGGGGATACAGTCCGCTCCGCTTCCTGTTGGCGAACTCCGCGCGGCCGCCCGCGACCCATGGGAGGACTACGAGGCGGACCTACCGGACGTCGCCAAGACCAGCCCGGAAGTGCTGGCGTCGGTCGCGTTCCTTGCGATGTCGCAGGCCCAGAGCGACGGGTACTTCGTCGCGCTCCCGGAGCCTGGCTCGGGCCTGGAGAGGTATACGCCGGCGCGCCAGGCGGGGGTAGCGCTGGCACTCGACAGGCTGGGCCTGCGCTGGCCGGCGGAGCGACTGCTTCGAATCCTATGGGACGCGCCGGCCCCGGCGCGGTTCGCGGCCATGTCGATGAGCGAAGACGGTCAGTGGCCCGATCCGGTCGGCCTGACCGACTCTCAGGGCCTGGCGCTCTACGCGCTCGCGAGGCATGCCATCCTCACGGGCGACAAGGAGTGGGCCGGCCGCTCATGGAGCGCGATCGCGAAGTCAGCGGGCGCCATGGTGTCGAGGATCGCCAAGGGTGATGAGCTCACCGCCATCGACTGGAACGCCCTGTGGGAAGTGTCGCGGGCGCGCGAGCTCGCCGGGAAGGACGTCCCCGGCCTGGCGGATGCTCTGAAGGAGGCGCCGATGATCTCGGTCATCTCATCGGCGTCGCTGCCGGGCAAGTGCAACGCATCGCAGTGCTCGCGAGACATCCTGTCCTGGTGCGAGAACAACGGCGGGTAGCATATGAGCAGCCGGGGCGGCGCGGCGCGCCCCGGCTGCTCGTGACCGAAGGATCGAGGTAGCCCACGATGGCCGCTGGTACCGTTTCCGTGCCGTTCTGGCGCGCCGCGTGGCGGTGGCTGCGCGTGCTCGGCGGAGATCTGAAGGTCACCGACAACCCGTACACCATCCGCGATATACGGTCGCGCGTGCGCGGGATCAGGCTGCCCTTGCTGCTGCTCGTGTACCAGGCCGTGGTAGCCGGCGTGGGCCTCATCGCGATCGCGATCTATGCTGCGGCCAGCGGGGGCATCCAGACGCCTCCTGGGCGGTTCGTCTTCCCATCACTCGTCTACACGCAGTTGGTGTTGGCGCCGCTCGTGGCGGGGGCGCTCACAGCTACCTCGGTGTCGTCCGAGCGAGAGAAGCTGACGATCGACCTCGTCATCATGACGCCGCTCAAGGGACTGGAGGTCGCGCTGGGCAAGATCCTAGTGCCCTGGGGCCTGACGATGCTGGTCGGCCTGACGTCCCTCCCCTACGCCATCCTCTGCATGGCCGGAGGCGGCATGGCGGTCGGTCCCGTCGTGTTGTTCTACCTGGGTATGGCCCTTTTCACCGCCGTCATGTCGGCCCTCGGCCTGCTGTTCTCGACCGTCTCGCGCTCGTCGTCCGGGGCCGTCATCCTGACCATTATGGTGTATGCCGCAGTGGCCCTGGTCGCGGGCGTCGTGGGCCTCCAGACATACCTAATGAGTCGCACGACGGGTGCGCCAGGAGGCGCCATCCACGGCGCGTACACGTTCATGCTGCCGGTCACCTGGGGTGCTGCCATTCTGGAGGACGTCACGCCCAACTGCATCGTGTTCGGCTGGGAGCCGCCGTTCTGGCTCCCGAGCGCTCTGATGATGTGTTGCGTGACCCTGTACATGCTCTTCGTGGCCGCCTGCCGCCTTGGGATCTCGCCGTTGCGACACCTGATCGTGCGTCGCGTGCTGGGCATGGCGGCGTGGGCCGGGGCCGTCGCCGTGTTCCTAGCGGGCACGGCGCGCGGGCTTTTCGGGTCAACGGGGACCTTCCGGCTCGAAGGCTACACCGGGGGTCTGCTGGACACACTGGCTATCGTAGGCGGCCTGGCCGCGGTTGTGGGTATGGCCGTCGCGGCGATCGCCAGTCTAACGGACGATCCAGGGCAGTCGATCACTCCGCTCAGCCGCATTGTGGGCCGGATGTTCCAACCCTGGCGCCTGCTATCTCCCCGTCCTGAAGCCGGCTTCTGGCTGGGCGTCTACGCCTGGGGAGCACCGGTCGCCATCCTGCTCGCAGGCCATTTCCTACTCGAGGGCACGGCGCTCCCGGTCGGCCTTCCGCAGTGGACGCTCGCGGCCTTCTGCGCCCCGCAGTTACTGTGTGTGCTGTACGGTGCCTTGGCAGGGCTCCTCGCGTGTGGCCGGCACCCGTGGTACCCGGGCCCGAAACGGACGCTGGCCGCCGTGCTGACCCTCCCGCTGCCACTGTGGCCGCTGCTCGTCATGCTGCTCACCCTGTTGCTCGACGGCCTGCGCGGCGTGCCCGGCGGCTTCATCCTGGTGGCCGGGACGTACGTCGCGGCGCTCAGCCCGTGTTCGTCGTCCATCATGCTCGCGCAGTCGGGAATGACCGATAAGACCGCGACGGCACTGTGGCTCGGCACCGGACTGCAGACCCACCCGCACATGCTGGCTGAGCTCATGTCCGTCCTCTGCGTCGTCTGGATCGCGACGCTGGTTGTCAGGCAGTGGTCGCGCAACCTCCGCGCGTACCAGGCGTACACTGCCGAGATGCGCCAGGCGGCGCTGGCTCAGCAGGAGCACCTGTAGGCCCGCATCATCGCCCTTCCTCCGCTTCCGCTCTCGGTGTATCATTCACTCTCTCTCGCGCAAGTGCCCCGCTCGGCGGGGCACTGTCTTTTAGAGGAGCGGCACGGGCGCGTCGGTGGTCGGTATGAAGTGGCGCACGAGACCAGCCCTTGTACTCGCCTTGGCCCTCGCCGCGATCGGCGCTGGCTGCAAGATCGGCACGCCTCGCGTGGGCCCCGGCCAGGGCACCGAGCTGGTCACGTTGCGCTACCTCGCATGGGGCGACGACACCGAGATTGCCATGAACCAGCACTGGATCGCGATGTTCCAGGCGGAGCACCCGAACATCGAGGTGGACCTCCGCACCGTGTCGGGCCAGAACTTCGACCAGGTCCTGCTGACGCAGCTCGCCGGTGGCATTCCGCCTGACGTCACCTACATCAACCCGACGTCATTCCCGAACTTCCTGCGGCGTGACGCCTACCTCGAGCTCACGCCCTTGATGCAGCGCGACGGCGTGTCGCTCGACGAGTTCCTCCCGGGCCTCGTGTCGCCGTACGAGCACGACGGCCGCGTCTATGGGCTCCCGCGGAGTTGGCATCCCTTCGTGATCTTCTACAACAAGCGCCTGTTCGACCGGTTCGGAGTCGAGTATCCCCAGCCTACATGGACTTGGGATGACTTCACGGACGCCGGCCGCAAGCTCAGTGTCGATGAGGACGGTGACGGCGCGAAGGAGTTCTACGGCGCGGGCAACTTCCCGATGCAGGTGTTCATCTGGTCGTACGGCGGGGACACCTTCGGCCCGAACGGGGAGTTCTTGTACGACCAGCCCGGGGCGATCCAGGGGCTCCAGCTCTACCTCGATCTAATCCACAAGTACGGGGTGTTTCCGTCGCCCGCCGAGCAGGTGACTCAGAACCCTCAGCAGATGTTCGAGACCGGCAGGCTCGCGATGTTCGCCCTCGGCATCTGGTCGGTGCCGGCGTTCCGACAGATCGAGCGCTTCGACTGGGACATCGCGATCATGCCGCGCGGGCCCTTTTGCCGGTCGACCCTTCTCGTGACGGCCGGCTGGGCCGTCACTCGGCAGTCACGACACCCCGAGGAGGCCTGGCAGCTCGTGAAGTTCCTGGCGGGACGCGAGGCACAGGAGTACCAGATGAAGATCTGGCGCGACCCGTCGCCGCGAGTCGACGCCTTCAAGAGCCTGATGTTCTGGGAGCCCGAGAAGCCACCCGCGAGCCGGCAAGTCGTCCTTGACTCCATAGAGTTCGGGCGGTTCGATTCCTACTTCGTCGGACAGCCCGAGCTGACGACCGAGGCCAATCGGGAGCTCGATCGCCTCACAAGCGGCCTCTCCACCGATGTAGCCGCCTCGGTCGCGAAGATGCGCGGCATGGTCGAACAGAGGCGGCAGGAGCTCATAGAGGAGTTCGATCTCCAGACCGAGCCTTCAGCCTGACAGGTACGCTGCTAGTGGGAGAGCTGTGAGATATGTCCACGTACATTGACGAGCTTGTGCCCGCGATCGCGCCGCATGTCGAGATGGACGCGGCCGAGGTGCGAGAGTTGATCGCCACCCCACCCGACCCGGAGCTCGGCGACTTTGCGTTCCCGTGCTTCAAGCTCGCGAAGGCGCTGCATAGGCCGCCCGCCGCGATCGCGGAGGACCTCGCCGCCAGAATCGTGGAGGCCGGGCTGCCAGCTCGCTTTGACAGGGTCGAGGCGGTCGGGCCCTTCGTGAACTTCGGCGTCGACGCGGCCCGGCGCGCTCAGTCAGTGCTCGACGCCGTCCGGTCGGAGGGGGAGCGCTACGGCAGCGGCACCGATGGGGTCGGCAAGACTGTGGTGATGGACTACTCGCACCCAAACATCGCCAAACCGTTTGGGATCGGCCACCTGCGCTCCACGGTGATCGGAGGCGCGCTGTACCGGATCCACAAGTTCCTGGGCTGGAACGCCGTCGGAGTGAACCACCTAGGCGACTGGGGCACGCAGTTCGGGAAGCTCATCACGGCCTTCCGGAGGTGGGGCCACGGAAATCCCGCCGAGCAGTCCATCGAGCAGCTTTACGACCTCTACGTGCGGTTCCACCGTGAGGTGGAGGACGATCCCGGCCTCGAGGAGGAGGGCCGGGCCTGGCACAGGAGTATGGAGGACGGCGACGAGGAGGCGCTCGCCCTGTGGCGTGGCTTCCGCCAGGCGTCCCTCACGGAGTTCAAGCGGATCTACGAGATCCTCGAGGTCGACTTCGACTCGTGGGCGGGCGAGAGCTTCTACATCGACCGCCTCGACGACGCTGTGCGGCTCGCCATTGATAAGGGCGTGGCCACTGAGGACGACGGCGCCATCATCGTGGACTTCCACGACGACCAGCTCGGCGTATGGCTCCTCCGTAAGTCGGACGGGGCCACGCTCTATTCGACCCGCGATCTGGCCGCGGCGATCTACCGCGCCGAGGCCTATCACTTCGACAAGCTGCTGTACGTAGTCGGCGCCCCGCAGGCTCGGCACTTCGCGCAGCTCTTCGAGACGCTCAGGCTCATGGGCTACGAGTGGTGGGATCGGTGCGTGCACGTGAGCTTCGGGCAGATCTTGGGCATGTCCACGCGCAAGGGCACGCTGGTGTTTCTCGACGAGGTGGTTACGCAGGCGGTCGAGCGCGTGGCTCGGATCATCGAGGAGCGCAACCCTGAGCTCGACGACAAGGAGGACATCGCCCGGAAGGTGGGGATCGGGGCGATCGTCTTCGCTGACCTGTCTCGCCGTAGGATCAGGGACTACCAGTTCGACTGGGAGGAGATCCTGAGCTTCGACGGCGAGACAGGGCCGTACGTTCAGTACACGCACGCGCGGCTCTGCTCGATCCTTCGCAAGTACGACCGCCCCGTGCCCCCGGCCTACGACCCGGGTCTGTACCCGACCCCCGAGGAGGCGGCCTGCGTTCGCGGGCTCGAGGCGTTTCCCGAGGCGGTCCGCCAGGCGGCCGATGAGCACGAGCCGTACTTCATCGCGCATTACCTCATAGAGCTCGCGACCGTCGCGAACGCCTTCTACCAGAAGCACCGCGTCATAGACCCTGCCGATGAGCGCCTCGAGTCGGCCCGGATCGTGCTGGTGGACGCGTTGCGGCAGGTCCTCGGCAACGGCCTGCGCCTCCTGGGCGTTCACGGCCCGGAGCGGATGTGAGCCGATGGTCAGGCCGAACTGGGACGAGTACTTCATGACTCTCGCGGTCATCGCCTCATCGCGCTCAACATGCAGCCGTGGCTGCATCGGAGCCGTGCTGGTGAAGGACAATCGAGTGCTGTCGACCGGTTACAACGGCTCGCCCGCCGGTCAGCCGCATTGCCTGGATGAGGGCTGCCTGCAGGACCAGGTGGGCGGAGGCTGCCTCCGGACGGTTCACGCGGAGCAGAACGCGATCGCGTGGGCCGCGCGCCACGGGATCAGCCTGGAGGGGTGTACCTGCTATCTGTCCTCATACACTCCGTGCCTGGCGTGTGCGAACATGCTGGCGCAGGTGGGCTGCAGGCGGGTCGTGTACCGCACACTCTACCGCGACGACCGCGCGCTGGCCGTGCTGCAGGGAGCGGGGATTGAGATGGTCGAGTTCACCGGTGCGCTGGCGCACGTTGAGGACGCGCTCGACCGGCACCAAGCCGCCGTCGACGCCGCCCGCGCCTCGAGTCACTGAAGGCTGCGGGCAGGGCGCGCGCCCGGGCCGCCGAATGTCCGCCTGTGACCAAGGCAACGAACTCAGACGTGGTTATCCTCACACTTCCGGAGGCCGACCTCGAGGCCATTCTGAAGCACGCGGACCTGCCACTGCCTCTGACGGCTCTGTTGGCCCTCGGGGAGAAGCGGTACGGTGAGTTGCGCATCGCTTTGGACCGGCGCGACGTTGACGAGCTCTCGGCGGCTGTGTGGGCTGCAGCGACGGGCTTCGGCGAGACGTCTGTGGGCACTCGACTGTACGGGATATCGGAGAAGCTGAGAGCCACGGCCAAGTCAGGGCCGGCAACCGATGAGAAGGCCGCGGACGAAGGCCGATGCCTAACGCACACCGTGAGGATCACGCTCCTCGGCACAGCGCCGCCCGTGTGGCGACGCGTCCGGATCCCGAGCGACTGGGACCTATTCGAACTGAGCTGCGTGGCGGACTCCGCTTTCGGATGGAGTGGGAGGTGCGATTACTTCCTCACCCGCGAGGTGGTTCCCGACTGGGTGGAGCAGGACCGCATCCCGCCGCAGTTGTCTGGGAAGGCGTCGGTGGCAGCCGTGCTGCCCGAGAAGGGCTCGCGACTGATGTACGCCTATGGCTTCGAGTACTGGTGGAACCACGAGGTGTTGGTCGAGGATATCGGGTGGGTCGACGAGGACGACGCAGACCCACTGTGCATCTCGGGAGCCCGTGCCTGTCCCCCGGAGGAACTCACGGGCGCCCCAGGCTACGCCCTCTTCTTGAGCGCGCTTGAGGACCCGAGTCATCCCAAGCACGCGCGAGCGGTTGAGTTGGGACCGGGGTTCGACCCGGACGCACTCGACATCGGCGATGCCCAGGCGCGTCTGTCAGACCCCGACTACGACCCCGAGGATCTGTGGCTGGACGATGAGCCGCTGGTGACCCTGACCGACCGTTGCTCGATCAGCGATCTGGGGGAGTCTGAGCTCTTCCAGGTCACGCGGGCACTGATGAGGCTCTGCGGGCGCCCGGCGGGATTCGACCTATCCGACGCCGACGAGATCGCAGAGGAGGTGTGGGCGGAAGTCGAGAGGCTGACGGAGCGGGCCCCGGACGGTTCACAGGATCTCGACGAAGCTGGGGCGGCGGACCCTACCTCCCCGCGCCGGGATCGTGATGTGCGCGAGCGCGTCGGAGCCGTCGACTGCGCGACGAACGCCCTCCTGGAGGCCGGGCTGGTCCGCGGCGACGATACGGCCTACTACCTGACACCGCAAGCGACGGAGCTCCTCTTCGATGAGGCTGCCGGGCGGCTCTTCCGCACCTTGGTCGGGGCGGTGGTGGCCGGCGACGAAGCTGACGACATTAGCAGCCCTTTGTACGAACTGCCGCGCGTCATCGCGCTCGCGCCCGACGGCTGGTGGAGCCCGCTGGAGCTCATTTGGCGTCTGCTGCAGCCTCCACCCGACGAGGCCGACCCGAACGATGTCCTGCAGGTGTCGAGGGCGCTTGCACGCCGCATCGTGTCGGCGAACATGGTGGGTCTGGGCCTCCTCCAGGCCGCCGCTACGGAGGCGGTGGATGACGAAGGGCGCCGCTGGACGCGTTACCGGAAGACGCGCCTGTTTGACTTGGTTGTGGAGGAGTTTGTCTGGCCGGAGGAGACGCGGAATGGCGAACAGGGCGCCCGGGACATCGAACCAGGGCAGCCCGAAAGTGCATGAAGTCGACTTGGACGAGCCGTACGAGGGCGTTGGCCCGGAGTCCAGCACCATCGATGCTGAGGGCCGGGAACGTACCCCGCCGTAAGGAGCCACCGACCGATGCCTAGACGGTCCACACGCCGCGAGTCTCCCGCGTCGCGAAAGCGCTACGAGGTTGACGTCACGCTCTCGGAGGCCGAGCGCGATCTCTTGCTGGTCCATGCCGACTTGACCCCCCTCGTGAGGACCGCACTGGAGTCAGCTACGCTCGGCGACGCCGGGGAAGCCGCCTTCTCGTGGCCGTGGTATCTGGCGCAGGTACTCGCGAACGGAAGCTGGGCGGCCGCCCATCGCGTGGAGAACGAGTTCAGTAGGCGCACTCTCTTGCGACTGACGGAGCGGGTGGACGCCAGCATCCGGTCCGTCCCTCTTGAGGCGGTGAAGCCGCATGGGATCCTGGTGCTTCGGCTGAAGATCACGGTCAAGGGAGTCCAGCCACCGTTCTGGCGGCGAGTACTGGTTCCCGGTCGATGGACGCTGGACCAGCTCGACCCTGTGATCCGGAGCGTCACGGGTTGGGGCGGTGCGCACCGTCACACCTTTGAGTACCCCTACCTCCTGTCCGACTCCGATGACCGGTGGGAGACGCTGCGGGCCGACAACTCGATCGACGAGTCCACGTCGCTGCGGCAGGCCCTACCACACGCGAAGGCGAGGATCATCTACATCTACGGCCCCGCCGGTGAGTGGGTCCATGACGTGATGTGCGAGGCGGAGGAGTATCACCCGTCAGCCGACGGCCTTCCGGAGTGCCGCGCGGGCAGGATGGCCTGTCCGCCTGTCGACTGTGGCGGCCCCGACGCATACGCGAACTTGCGCTGCGCGCTCACCAGTCAGACGCACTCCCGCCATCTATACGCCGTGGCCGTGCTTGGAGAGTCCTTCGATGCGGCCGCGTTTGATCTGGGTGCCGCCCAGGCCCGCGTGGCGGCGCTCTGCCCCGGAACGGGGTCGGCGCAGGCCGCGCTGCAGCAGGTCCCCTTCGAGAGCGCGGAGGTGGACAGGAGGCTCCTTATGTCCTCCGCGGTGCGCGCGGGCCTAGCGTATCGCGAGGGCACGCCCCTCATGCTAAAGGAGGTCCTGGCCGCCATTCGGGACATGCGCCGACTCAGGCTCCATCCTGATGGCGCGCCTACCCGAGTTGCGCTTTGCGAGCTGCTCGATCGGTGTCCGAGCCTGCGCGCCTGCATCTCACAGATGTCTGCAGGCGATCCGGACGGCGCGCCGCCGTCTGATGGTGACGCGACCATCGCGATGCTCTACCTGCTGGAGGATGCCGGTTGCGTAGCCAGTGATAGGGGTCAGTGCATGGTCACCCCCGACGGCGACCGCCTGTTGCGTGAGAGCGAGTACGGGGAGCTGGTCTGCAGGTTCCTGCAGGCCCAGTTGCGCGCCTGCATGGAGGGCATAGGGCATGACTTCTGCGTCGACGTACTGCAGGCGGTCGCGCTTAGGGGTGACGACTGGTTCCGCCTGGACGATGTCCGCCCGGGGCTCGACGTGACCAGCTCGTTGAGTGAGCCGGACGCTGACTCCGACCTCGCATCCGCATTAGTGAGCCTGGCTTCGTTCGGGCTTCTCGACCTGCGCCCGGTGGATGGCAATGACGTGTTGCGGAGCGAGTGGTGCAAGACGCCCCTCTTCGACGCATTCCTGCGCGCTGAGCCTCTGCCCGGCGACCTGCCGCGGTAGGCCGCGGCCACGCTCTTGGGCCGACGGCCGGATGTGGGTCGGTGCCCCGTGAAGATCGTCATAGCCCCGGACTCGTTCAAGGGCAGCCTCTCTGCCAAAGAGGTCTGCTGCGCCGTCGAGGCCGGCCTGCGCTCCGTGTGGGGGGACGCTCACGACATCGTATCTGTGCCGGTGGCCGATGGCGGTGAAGGGACAGTACAGGCCCTGGTCGACGCCACCGGCGGAGAGTTCATCGAGGTGGTGGTGACGGGGCCGCTCGGTGAGCCGGTGCGCGCTTCCTACGCACTGCTCGGCAGCGGCCGCACGGCGGCCCTCGAGATGGCGGTGGCGTCCGGGTTCTCGCTGGTCCCCCCGGAGCGCCGGGACCCAACTGTGACGACCACGCTGGGCACCGGTGAGCTGATCGCCGACGCGCTGGGCCGAGGCATTCGCAGCTTCATCATCGGGATTGGGGGCTCGGCAACGAACGATGGAGGCGCGGGAGTCGCCCAGGCACTTGGCTACCGGCTGCTTGATGCCGAAGGACGCGAACTACCTCTCGGCGGCCTGGCCCTTCGCGACCTGGCTCGAATCGAGTGTCCTCGCGATCTCCGGCGACGGCTTCCCGGGTTGGATGTTCGGGTTGCGTGCGATGTGGACAATCCCCTCTGCGGCCCGCGGGGCGCGAGCGCCGTCTACGGACCGCAGAAGGGCGCCACGCATGAGCAGGTCGTGGAGCTCGACGCCGCACTGGCGAACCTCGCCGCTGTCGTGCGCCGCGACCTTGGGCCGGACATACTGGACCTGCCGGGCTCCGGCGCGGCCGGGGGGTTGGGCGGGGGACTGGTCGCATTCCTAGGCGGGCGGCTCATGCCCGGCGCCGAGATCGTGCTCGAGGCCGTCCGTCTGCCCGAGGCGCTGGCGGGCGCCGACCTATGTGTAACGGGCGAGGGGCTGCTTGACTCACAGACACAGCACGGCAAGACGCCGGCGGCGGTGGCCGAGACGGCGCGCGCGGCCGGGGTACCCGTAGTCGCCGTAGGCGGGGCCGTCGATCCCGCGGCTGCCGAGTCGCTGTCAGCGCTCTTCGATGCGGTCATCGCCTCGGTGACGGCACCATGTGCGACGGCGGAAGCCCTATCGGACGCGCGGCGCACGCTGGTGAGCGCCGCTGCCGGCCTCGCGAGGCTGTTGACGCTGGGAGGGCGGTTGCCACCGTGAGTGCTCCAACGGAAGGGGACGCGGCGCGATTCGAGGGCGCCGCAGTCCCGCTGAGAGTGCTCGTCGTCGACGACGAGCCAGCCATGCTCGCGGTGATGACAGAGGCGCTGCAGGTGCTCGGTCACGCGCCGACAGCGGCCCCCAGCGCGGCGGCCGCGCTCGACGCGTTGGTAGACCGGGGACCCTACGACGCAGTGTTGAGCGATGTGGGCATGCCGGACATGTCCGGCTGGGAGCTGGCCGCGATCGCGTGCGCATACGACCCAACGCTACCGTTCATAATGATGACAGGGCTGGGACCCGACCCGCCCGCGGATGTCGTTTCTCCGAACATCCGTCACGTCCTAAGCAAACCTGTGGATCTGGCTCTGCTGCAGGGCCTCCTGCGCCGGCTCTCGGGCGGCGAGCCGCCTGACACCCGCCCGGACTGAACCTTCCATCGCCGTTGGCGCGACATGACCGCCGGAGGTGACTGCGCGTGTCGGTGCCGCCAGCCGACGAGGATCTTGTAGCCCGTGCCCTCGCCGGCGACCACGAGGCCTTCGGCGCGCTGGTCTCACGGCACAGCGGCCCGCTGCTGGCCCTGCTGGAGAGGCTGCTTCCCTGTCGCGAGGACGCGCGGGACGTCCTACAGGAAGCGCTGCTCGACGCGTGGAGCGGCCTGCCCAAGCTGCGCGAGCCCGACCGTGTGCTGCCGTGGCTCGTGCGAATCGCCCGCCGCAGGGCCGCCGACGCGCTGCGTGGCGCCCGCTGGCGCGAGGAGCCTGCCGAAGTAGCGGCCGTGGAGAGGTTGGCCGGCAGGCACGGCAGGGGCGGCACGGATCCCGTTGCCGCGGAGGCCGTCGAGGCTCTCAACGGTCTGCCGGACGCGGAGCGCCAAGCCGCCCGGATGTTCTACCTCGCACAGCTCAGCGTGGCGGAGATCGCCGAAGCCACAGGCAGCCCCGAGGGCACGATCAAGCGACGCCTGCACGATGCGCGCACGCACCTCCGAGCGGTTCTGCACGTTCGCGAACACGAGGAGGAGGGACGATCATGTCAGACACGAGAGTAGGGGCGCCCGACTGGGTTCCGTTCCCCGCGGAGCGGCCGGCGGTCGTCATCGAACCGCTGCCGGACGAGCCCGGGCCTCTGCTGCTGGAAGAGCTGCCGTGGTGGTTCGCGGTACCGCGCGTAGGCGAGAGCGGCGCGTGGGGCACCTATGACGCGCCCGACTGGCGGCTGACCTCGGCAACCAGCTTGCGCGCGGTCAGGCCCGCGGAGGTACACGGCGAGGCCTGCGTCGAAGTGACGTTCGTGGACGGGGAGGCGGACTGCGGCTGGTCGCCACAGCGGGGGGCCCTCTACGGCAGGCTGGCGGAGTCTTGTGTGGAGTACGTCGCGTCAGCGTTCGAGCGGGATGGGAAGCTGGTGCTTCGCACGTTTCTTGACCCCGGGTTCGACTCGGACTGGGGTCGGTTCAGGCGCCTGGTGGCCGAGCTGGCCGCCTTCGACCGGATCTCCGTGACGGAGCTGAGGATGCGGTCCGGCGGGGGCCCGATCGGCAAGGCGCTACTGGGAGACGGTCTGTGGCGAGTGGCGGTCGGGGAGCGGGAGTTCACTTGTCTGCGGTTGCTCGACTTGGATCTCTCGCTGGGAACGCGTGGCACCTTGATGGAGGGGTACATCGCCGACAACGGGCGCACGATCCTGTGCCGGCGCTACAATGGCGACGAGTGGCGGAGGCCAGCGGGCGACGCCCCGGATTGGAGGCCGTGGGGCGAGCGCCTCCCATCCTCGCAGCGGCTCACGGTGGAAGGCGTGACGTACATTCTGTGGTACGACTGCCTGAGCCACACGGCGTGCGGGGTGAGCGCCCTGTTCGGGCCTGACAGCTAGGGGTGAAGCGCCCCTGACCGTGTCTCAGGCGGGTGCGCAGCGACGAACTAGGGCAAGCCCAGACCGCAGGGACAAGGGCGGTCGGAGGCGAAGCGGCGTGGTTGGGAAGGTTCCGGCACACGCACGGTTGTCGACGAGGAGGGCAGTCGCGATGCATGGCTTCCGAGCTGTTGTTCTGGCACCCATGGCTCTGGTCCTAGCGGCACTGACCGCAGGCTGCACGGGTACCCTGTTCGGGGGACACGGGGGAGGGCACGAAGGTCCCGCTCCCACCGAGGCCATTGTTCCTCTGCGCGTTGTCGCTCAGGGACCGTACGAGGTCTGGCAGGGGAACACCGAGTTCGAGGGCCCCGACTGGTATGTTCAGTTGTATAACCTTGACCAGCACGACTTCCACCAGGTCGGCACGGCTTCGGTCGACCAGACTTTCACCGTGGGCAACTATCACTATCTCACCGTGACGACCCGGGCGGAGGCTCTCGTTGACGCCGTCCAGATGCCCAACGGCGAGTGGCTCCTCGACCCCAGTGACTACTCGGCGGAACGCTGGAACTTCCTGCTGAATTGGAGCGGGAACATCAACTCGTGGCCCAGCCCATCCGATCCCCCCGTCACGGCGGTGTGTGGCGCCCCCGAAGGAGTGTCGGTGCGGTTGGGGAGCACTGAGTACAGTACGGGCGGCACGTTCGCGGGCGTCATGCTGCTGCGGAACTTCTGCTACACGCCGCAGCCCGTCGACTAGCCAGTCTTGCGACTCGCCGAACCCAACCGCAACCTGGAGCCCCTTGGCGCTCCGCTGCCCACCTCGGCCGCACAGGATAAGCTGCGGACCTCACGGAATACCCAGCCCTCGGTGGCCGACCGCTCATGGGGGACACATGAGGAGAGCACGCCATGAGTGACCGCATTCGCATCGGAGTCATCGGCGTCGGGATTATAGGGAAGCAGCACATCGAGGGCTACGCGCGCATTCCCGGCGTCGAGATCGTAGCGATCGCCGACATCGACGAGCCTGAGGCAAAGCGCGTGGGGGCCGCCCACAAGATCAAGCACGTGTACACGGACTACCACGATGTCCTCAGAACGGACGAGATCGACGCCGTCGACGTCTGCCTACACAACAACCTACACGCTCCGGTCACCATCGCGGCCCTCGAGGCCGGCAAGCACGTGTACTGCGAGAAGCCGATGGCGGGATCCTGCTTCGACGCGAAGGCCATGGTCGATGCCTCTGCGCGGACCGGCAAGATGCTGAGCATCCAGCTCGCGACCCTGTTCTCGAAGGAACACAAGGCCGCGAAACACCTCGTCGAGGAGGGGCACCTCGGCCGCATCTACGCCGCGCGCGCGTTCGGCTTCCGACGGAGGGGCAGGCCGTTCGTCGACGGCTACGCGACGCCCGAATTCGTGATGAAGTCCGTCGCCGCCGGCGGCGCGCTGTTCGACATGGGCGTCTACCACATCGCCGAGGTACTCGACCTACTCGGCAACCCGAAACCCCTGACCATCACCGGCGCAACCTACCAGGAGATCGACATGTACGAGGAGCCCGCCAAGAGCGCCGGCTACAGCGTCGAGGAGATCGGCATAGGGCATGTCAGGCTCGAGGGCGGGATCACCTTCTCCATCGAAGAGACGTGGGCTGTGCACTATGACGGCTCGGAGTCGTGCAAGATCCTCGGCTCGAAGGCCGGGCTCAAGCTACACCCGCTGACCTACTACTCGAAGGTGGGCGACCTCGAGTTCAGCGCGGCCGTGGACGTGGACGGACCCGACTATCGTTGGCATCGTTGGGTCAAGGACTACGACGCTTATGACGGCACCCAGCAGCACTGGATCGCCGCCCTGAGGGGACGCGTGCCGCTGCTTCCGACCGCCGAGATCGCCCTCAATGTGATGCTCATCAGCGAGGGCATCTACTGGTCGCAGGAGCGCGGCTGCGAGGTCAATGCGGCCGACGTGATCGCAGGCTCGAAGTCAAGCGCGCTGGATGTGTGAGGACGCCGACCATCGGCGGTTCAGCCTCCCCCGCCTTCGGGGCCCTTCGTCACTGGCTGCGCCAGGCTCAGGGCGAACGGGCCGCTTGGCGGTCACCCTCGGCCGCACACCGTGCACGGCGTGTAGGGCGATGTCGCGGCCGCGATGAGGACCTTGCGCACCTCGGCTGAGCGGCTGCGCATGACCTTCTCGACTTCCTCGTGCGTGAGCGTCCCCTCCGCAAGGCCGGCACCCACGTTCGTCACCACCGCGATCCCGGCGTAGCAGATGCCGATCTCGCGCGCGAGCACGAGCTCCGGGATAGCGGTCATGCCGATCACGTCGCCGCCGAGCATCCGGAACATCCGCACTTCCGCCGCCGTCTCGTAGCGCGGGCCGTCGCAGCATACGTAGGTTCCGGTGGGTCGGCAAACGAGCCCCTGGGCCTCGCACGCTCCCACGAGCGTCGCGCGCAAGGCGGGGCAGTACGGCTCGCTGAAGTCCGTGTGCACGACCGGCTCGCCGGGCGAGTCGAAGAACGTCAGGGGTCTGTGCCTTGTGAAGTCGATGAACTGGTCCACGACCACGCAGTCGCCAGGGTCGAGGCCGTCGGACAGGCCCCCGCAGGCGTTGGTGGCGATGATTCGCTCGACGCCGAGCATCGCAAGAGCCGCCACGTTGGCTTGGTAGTTGATGAGGTGAGGGGCGATGTTGTGGGTCTTGCCATGACGCGCCAGCCAGAAGAACTCGCCCTTCGCAGTGTCGCACCGGCGCACGTTCACTTCGCCCCAGCGGGTGCGCACCTTCTCGGTCGCCACTATCTTCAGGTCGATGCCGGAACCGCCAGTGCCTGTGATAACCGCCGTGAAGCCTTCCCTGCGCTGCCCCTCGATGCGACTCATCTCAGGCTCCCTCCGCCGGCAGCTCGCCGAACGCGCGCGCCAGCTCGTCGTGGACCACGAACGGGACAGCATTCGCCGGGTCGCCCGAGAACACCGTCGGCCGGTCCGATCTTGATGCCTTGCCGATGACCGTGCCGGGGACTCCCGCGGCCGCTAGGCGCGCGATCACGTCGCCCACAGACTCCTCGGCGCACGAGATGAGGAGGGCGCCCGAAGCGATCGTCCGCAGCGGGTCGAGCCCGAGAGCGCCGCAGATCGCGGCTCCCTCCGGGCTCACCGGGATGGCATCCAGGTCCACGTCGATGGACAGCCCCGCCGCCAGCGCGACCTCCCACAGGCCGCAGAGCACTCCGCCCTCGGTTGGGTCGTGGAGGGCGTGCACGCCCGGCATGTCCCGCACGGCTCGGGCGGCGGTCACCACCGAGATCCCGGGGTCGTCAAGGAACCGCGCGGCTCTGTCCAGGCCCTCCTCCGGCACACCGCGAGCCACCAGCGCGCCCCGCAGATCGCGCGCGAGGATCGAGGCACCCTCGATCGGGCAATGCTGGGTCATCACGAGCGCATCGCCCGCGCGCGCGTCGCGGGTGCAAAGGACTCGCCCGCCCGGCGCGGGGGCGAGCATCGAGGCAGACACGACCGGCTGCACGACCGTGCCCGTCACCTCCGTGTGCCCGCCAACGAGCACGACGCCCAGCTCCCGGCAGGCTTCCCCGGCCTGGGCGAAGATGCTCATGGCCGCCGCAGCGGTGGCGCCCGGATAGGGCAAGAGGACGGTGAGGAGCAACCACCTCGGGTCGGCCCCGCGCGTAGTCACATCGTTCGCCGCTACGTGCACCGCGTACCAACCGATCCGGTCGGTGGCGAACGTTATCGGATCTGACTTCACTATTACTACGCTTTCGTGCGAGACAACGGCCGCCGCGTCCTCGCCGAAGCCCGGACCAACGAGCACATCAGGGCCTGTCGTCGGGCAGAGGCTAAGGCACTCGGCCAGTAGCTCGGGCTCGAGCTTCCCGGCGGGCAGGACTCGACTCATCCCGGTCCCCTCTTGCCACCGAGTATCGCCGCGGCCAACGCTGGCACGTCGGCGAACACCGCCTCGGCGCCCGCCGCACGCAGGTCGGCGGCGCCGGTAGCACCCGTCAGCACCCCGACACTCATGAGCCCCGCCGCGTGGGCTGTCTCCATGTCCATCGTGTGGTCTCCGACCAGCGCCGCGGGGGTCCCATCAGCGCCGATGAGGCTGAGGCAGCGCAACGGGTGGTCGGGATCGGGCTTGGTTCGCGGCACGTCATCCCTGGCAAGCAGCGCGTCCGCGTGCGCCAGAAGATGGGGAGCCGCAGTAAGCACCGCGCGCCGGCAGTTGCGGGTGATGACCCCAACGCGGATGCCCTCCCGTCGCAGTGAGTCAAGGGCTTTGACGACTCCCGGGAGGAGCCTGGCACGTGACGCCCCCGCGAACTCCACTGCCTCGATCGCAGCGGCGCACTTGGCTCGGAGGCTGGCCGCACCCTCCGGGGGCAGCCCCGCGGCGGCCGCCTCCACCAACTCCAGCACGTGCAGCCGCTCCAGCTCGGCGTCACGGACGCCCGCCGCTCGTACGAGCTTCACCACACGCCGCCTCATGAGCGCGAAGTTGATGGTGAGACGGGCCAGCGTGCCGTCGAAATCGAAAACAAGAGCCTTGAGACCCGCGAGACGGCCGGTCGCAGGGCCCTGACTTGGCATGACCGCCCCCGCTCGCTACTGCGCCACCGCCGAGGACAGCTTCCGCTCGACCAGCGAGGCCTCGCGGATCTGGTCCTTGACGCCCAGCATCTCGAGCACCGGAGCGCAGTCTATCACGACGCTTGCCTTGGCCCCGAAGTCGAGCTCCGACCCGTCCTCGGTCACGCGCGCGGCGATGTAAGGGCACGACGCTTCCGCCGACGCGTCGATCAGCTTCGCCCCGAGCGCCGCGACGTTGGCTGTGACCTTCAGGTTCAGGAGGTGCAGCTCGGTGTCGCCGGCGGCTCCGGTGTCCGCGCCCAGGTTGAGTTCATGCCGGAAGTCGGCGACGGGCTGGGGCAGTCCGCCCTCCTCGCTCGGAGCAACGCCGCAGTGCGCCTGCACGTACCCGCTCACCGACCCCTGGCACACGCCGCGCATCCCGCCGCAGAGCTTCGTCGATAGGACGATCTCGACGGGGACATCGAAGACGTTGAGCGGCAGCGTGATGAGGGGCACCGTCCCGTCGGCGCACGGGCCCGATTCGTTGAGCGTCGGCTCGACCCGGAAGGCCAGGTTGCGCACCTCAAGGGTCATCCAGACGACGAGTCGCATGTCCTTCGCGTCGACCGCTGTGGGCGGAGCCCAGTCGAGGTACACGCTCAGCCGGACGTCGCCGTCGAGCAGCACGGCTACCGAGCCCCTGGGCACCTCGACCACGCCGTCAAAGCGGATGTGCTTCGCGAGGACGGTCGGGCCGTCGATCCCGTAGGCTGAGTCCCACTGCGGGTCGCCGACCTGGACCTTGTCCGACAGGCTCAGGGGCGCGTTGGACAGGTCGACATCGATCGCGAACTGCTTGGGAGCCAGCAGCGCGTCCGCTTGCGAAGCGGCGACCAGCAGCACGAGCACCGGTGGGACAAGAGCAAGGCGGCGCATGTCGCGCACCTCCGATGTGGTCTGAGTTCGATGCTGTGTTGGACGTCCGGGCCGGCGCCGGGTCACGCGGCCTGGCCGCGCACAAGCCCGTACGACTCGGCCGCACGCCGGGCAAGGTACTCCCTGGCTGATGGCAGCGGCCTGGCTCCGATCGGGTCCCGGTCGAGGAACCCCAGGGCTTCCGCGAGCGTACCATCGATCGGCGCACCGAACGTCCTTTGCGCGAGCCCGAGCATTCTGGACGCCGGCGGGTAGTAGGCCGGCAGGTGGGACTCCGCGGCGGTGGGGCCTTCTTCGCCCGCATTCCGATCGCTCGACAGGAGGCCGCCCTCGATCACGAAGAGATCAAGCGGCTGGCTTCCGTCGGCGCCCTTGGCGGAGACGGGCTTGTACCGCGCCAGCCCTTCGGCCGCACGGGTGGCGAGCATCCTGTCGCGGGCCGACAATGTCTGCTCGGGCGGCAGTAGGCCGCGGAGCCGCTCGGCGAAGCTGGGCCCCGACAGGCCAAGCGCGGCGCCGCCCACGACCCCACGACGCACGCGGCCCTCGTCCGCCTGAAGCTGCTGCTCTCCGTAGCGCGTACGCGCACGGAGAGAGAGCTGATATGGCGAGAGGAGCTCCACTGTCAGCCCGTCCAATCGCGCCCTAAGGGGCGCCTCTGTCAGCATTATACGGGCCTGTCGGCCGCTTCTCAAGGCTTGCGGACGAGCTTACCCACGAAGGGACTCGAACGCCGGAGGCGTGGTAGACGTTACGACCGCGGGCTCTGGCGGGCGGGGGCAGCGGCGCGGATGTCACAGCTTTGACAGCGGCGCTCCTAGCGTGTAGTTTTGGTGCGTGGCTGCGCTGCCGAACGCGTTCGTGTCGCCGCAGACGGAATCTGAGGAGGACAGCGTCAGTGCCCAAGATCCCCAGCGTGATCGCGGCCCTGTGTTGCCTGCTTGCGGCGGGGCCCGCGGTCGCACAGACGCCGCCCGCCGACAAGGCCGCTGACGACCCCGAGTATCCCATCGTGCTGGGCCTCCACCAGGTAGTCCCCGACTCGATGTCCGTCGAGCCCAACATGCCGGTGGCGCACGTCTCGGTGATCGAGAACGCCCTCCGGCGGCTTCGCCAGAATGGTATCCGGACTCTCACGATGGACGAGTACTGCGAGGCCGTCAAGCAGCCTGACCCGCCGCACGACGCGGTTCTCCTAACGGTCGACGACGGCTATGAGACGGTCTACACGCAGCTCTATCCGTTGGTGCGCAAGTACGGCATGCACCTTGTTTCCTTCGTCGTGACCGACCATGTCGGG
>Ga0315280_10004026_pt1 | contig 22051 bp, 15 predicted proteins | sample YL17G06_40_MG_FD_203697 | JGI IMG/M metagenome (GOLD analysis project Ga0315280, IMG submission 203697) | Sediment microbial communities from Yellowstone Lake, YNP, Wyoming, USA - YL17G06_40 | ecosystem: Environmental > Aquatic > Freshwater > Lake > Sediment | place: USA: Wyoming | collected...
ATAGGTCACCCCATAATCAATGACTTTGCAATCCTTTAGAACCTGCTTCTTTAAAATACTCACATGTGGGCCACCACAAATTATTTTTGTATTTGGAAAAAGAGCTTTGACCTTCACCATCAGATCATACGAACGCTTATATCCTAATGACACTAAACTGAATCCGATAAGGTCGGGCTTAAAATCGCCGATCCTCTGAAACAGTTTCCGTTGACTATATCCGAGTTGCATATCAAGAATGGAATATTCAATCTCGTTATCGTGTAAAGCCTGCGCAAGATATCCTAAACCCGCTGGCGCTCGAACACCAACCCATTTGCCAGGTGTCTTAGGATTAACTAAAAGCACTTTGTTAAATCCCATAAAATTACATCCACTTTTAACGGCATATATATTTTTAGCTGGTGGCTCAGGAACTATACGCAAGTTTTCTTAGCCATTCTAACCTAAATGATGGTAAGCTATGCGGCCCATCACTTTTGCCAAAGGTAGAGGTAGATGTCTGCCCATAGCCCTTAACAACTTATGTTTTAAGCCGCCTTGGGACAAAGACATCATTCCTTTTACTTCTGGGTAGTAAAAATAAGGAACATCATACATTTTCGCCCCCCATCTACTTTTGAAATCGAGCAAGCCCTTATTTTCCGGCGGCGTTTTGCCAAAGTCAAAATAACGGTATCCTTCCGAGCACGCCATTTCGATAGCCGTCCAGAGAAGAAGATGGTTGGGTCTTACAGCTAAATACTTTGGAATACAAGCCCCGTGCTCAAAAGAAACAGTGTCTTTGAATTTGAAGAGAACGACGCCGGCAATCGATCTTTTGTTCGCTTCAGCCAGAAGCAACGTGAAATAGCCTTGGGGATACAGTAATTCCCACATATTTCTAAAGAATTTATAGGGCTGAATCGGAAATCCCTGCCGTTTTCGTGTGGTGGCATGAATGAAGTAGAATTGTTTTAGATCGTGTTCGGAACACCCTTGTTTTATTGCGACGCCGGATTTTTGTGCTTTTTTCACGGAGCGAACAATGCAATCCTTATGGAACGCCCGCTTTACTTGTTCAAATCCCTCTTTAATATCGAGAACATGAATTTTATGATAACTATGAGGTTTGAGCCTATCATCCTCAATCAAATCCTGGTTTCTAAAAGCTCGAAGCTCATAATACGATGCTGAAATGCTTTCGGCTTCTTGAATTATGCGGTCCAATAATATCGCAAAATCTCTCTTATCATCAAGTAAAGGATCACAGTAAGAACTGAAGGGTAACGATACAATTCGCGTTCCTGTCAATTTACTCTTCACAATAAAGCAAGGAATAGCTGCATGAATGTCGCGCTGCGGCCCTTCTATGGCGAAACACAGTGGCCTGGCGTGTCCGTAAGTGCGGGCAAGGACTTTCATCCAGCAAGAGTGTTGATAGATGGTGCCCTGCGGATGCCTATCAACAAATGAATCCCATCTTGCATCGTTCACTGGGTCGATGACCGTCGTTGCGTTGAGCTCCGAAGGATTAGGATGGTTAGGCCATTCCATGCGTTTATCTGCGGTTCTAACTGTTGGGCTGCTCTGGTTATCCTGTTTTTCTTTTGCTGGTCGTTTACTTATAAGATTTGACATGGTTTTAGCTAAGGCACAAATCTCTTGTGGGGTCTCCACAGCATACCATGTTTGCGCGCGATCATCTGCCTAAAAGTCTGAACACGAAGTCCGTCAACGTCACGCAATCTAAGTCATGACTTGTTGCGAAAGCACTTTTTTTGCCGTCAGGCCACAACCAGTATCGCACAATCGGATTGGGGCTTTGCTCGATAATTCTTAAAAGGTCCAGTTCATTCTCTCGACCAAAAATCTCATAGTCTTTCAAAAAAAGCGAGTAACCCACACTATTATCCGACACTTCGTAGGGGAATCCCTCATCACTCAGGAACTTGAGTAACTCTTGCGAGCACTGAGAGTGCACTCCGATGCAGGGCTTTAGACCTTCGGACTTAACAACAAATTCCCGTCCTGAAATTCTGCGATAGTCCCGATAAAACGGTGCTTGCAGGTCTGGGCAATCGACATTCCGAGCCAATATCGTCGCTCGGTCAGTGCATTTGCAGTAGACCCTGTATTCTGTCTGCCCTACCGCCTGGAAAGAGAATTTGAATTGACTCTTCTGTTTCCACCACTGGGCAACTTCCCTCATGCCGGTGACCCAGACATCTCCTTTTGAATTCAGGGCTTTGTCAAGCAGCTTCTCCATAACCTCTCCGCAGATTCCGAATCTTTCGGGATGCAACTGCAGAACAAAGATATGTCCGCATTGGTGAGTACTTTCGAGTATCTCGCTCCATAGCTGGCCGATTCTGTTTGAATCCCTGATACCAAGCCTATCTATGAGTATTTCGTCATCTGGAAGTGCTATGGGAATGCGGACTATATTACCTTGCAGCCGAGGAATCACCACGCTTTTGCGCCCATCCAGTGGGTTGTAAAGCACATCTATGCCCTTTTCCATGGAGTGCCTCAATTTGAACAGGCCAGGTTTTTCAAAGCCGTTCCACATAAATGCTTCGTCACTCTCCCATAACAAATCATTGCTCTGGACGGCTTGGCCGGTGTGCCCATTCCAGCTCAGATACGGCGCTCGAAAGCCATAGGCAGGTATTTGGAGCTGCTCGAAGACGTCTTTGGCCCTGCGAATCTCACTTATCTGCTCATCCAGCCCCAAAGGCTTGAAATTCCTATGCGTGTAGCCATGTATGGCAAATTCAAGGTCTATATGTGAAGAATGGTTGAGCAATCTATGGTGCCTTTTCAGAACAATACCAGGGACGATCATGGCTGGTCGGTATTTGTACTTCTTGCCGAGCTGCTTTATCTGGTGAACCGACGCTTTCATCTTATTGCCAGAAAAATCAAAACGTCTTATGAGCATTCCTATGCGCAGAATGAAGCCAACCACTCCTTTTGTCTTAAGCGTGAACGCCAGGCGCTCACAAAGTCTACGTACTCTTGACATTTCTATCCCCCCCACGTATTCGGCGTTAAGACCCTTGCTGTTGTAGGCAACTTATTGACTCCGTCTCTTTAAGACTAATACTTCTCCAAACGCTATCCAATGTGCTTGTACAAAAGAGAGCCACACAGCCTTAACAAGGGAATCGGCATTACCCTGAAGATTTGATGATAGGCGTCTCCTACGACCCGAGTCTGTGCCACGAATGCCTCCTGTCGCAGGTCATACCTATAATAGTTGAGGATTCGCTCCTCCGTGCCCCACCCTATCTTGAACCTTCGCAGCCCCTCGTTGTCCGCTTCCGTTCTTCCGAGACACAAGCTCTGGTATCGATGCTGGGTGAGCCATTTTATCGCTTCCCACATAACCAGGTTGTTCGCTCTAAGGTCTTGATATGCGTAGTCTGAAGCCCCAAACTTGAACATGGATTTTTCACCAAAATTGAAAAACATAGCACCCGCGACGTATGTCCCGCGGTAGCAGGCAAGGGCAACAAACCCCAGGTTCTTCGAGATAATTTGCTCATACATCTTTTTGAAAAAACGATAAGGTTGAGGCGGAAGACCATGTCTCTTTCGCGTGACACAGTGCAAGCGATAGTACTGCCTAACGCCGTCGATGGACCTATCAATGGCAACCTCCACACCCAGCCGAATTGCCTTTCTGATATTTGTTCGCACAGAGTTTGCGAACCGCCGAAAAAGCTGTTCATCGCCCGCAGTCAAATCCAGTATATGGCCGTAGAAAGACGTTGCCGGGGCTTCGCCGGGATAATCCCCACATCTCAGTTCTACGTACTGCCAACGATGTTCACGCCCATATTCCGTTATGGCGTTGATAATGTCCTGACATTTGAAATCGTTATCCCTGATAAATTCACAGTGATCAGTAAAAGGCAAGCATACACCGCGAAGTCCCGTGAACGCGCTTCTTACCTCCATCATTGGGGCTAACGCCAGGAACTTGCCGCCATCGACCAGCGCAAAGTAGACGGGACGATAATGATAGGTCTCACAAAGGACTTTTGCCCAGACTGCACTATGAAAGAATGTGTAGTTCTGGCTTGAAACCAATAATTGGTCCCAGCCTGGGTACTCAATCGGATTCAGTATATGAACGTTCTGATGCACTTTCTGTCCGCGGAATCAATTGGAAATTGTGCCCATCCTACACTTTTACTCTCAAGAAACTCCTAATTTCCCGGCAAACTTGTTCTATCTGGCCTGGCGTAAGTTCCGCAAACATAGGCAAAGAAACCAGCTCCTGAGCACATCTTTCCGCTACGGGGAAACTGCCCTTTTCGTGGCCTAGAAATCTGTAAGCCTCTTGCAAATGTATGGGCAACGGATAGTGAATTCCACATCCAATGTCTTTTTTTGCCAAATCGCTCATTAGAGCATCACGGTTCTCGACCCTTACGGCATAGATATGATAGATGTGCCTGGCATAGTCAGCTTCCACAGGGGTGATCAACCCATCCGTATTCGCCAGAAGCTCATTGTAAAGTTGAGCATTTCCTCTGCGTGCTTCGTTCCAGGCAGCAAGATACTTCAGTTTTACGCTAAGCACTGCGGCCTGCATGCCGTCCATCCGTCCATTCCAGCCAACTACAGAATGATAGTACTTTTTCACCTGGCCGTGATCACGGAACATACGTACTTTTCCGGCCAGTTCACTGTTGTTGGTTACAATCGCGCCGGCTTCTCCGTACGCGCCAAGGTTCTTGCCGGGATAGAAACTGAAACAGCCAACATCGCCGATGGTCCCGGCACGCTTGCCCTTATGCTCAGCCCCGTGGGCCTGGCAAGCATCCTCGATAACGAACAAGCCATGTGCCCTCGCAATCTCCATAATGCGATCCATATCAGCCATTTGGCCATAAAGATGAACAGGAATTATGACCCTGGTTTTGGGTGTAATAGCCTGTTCGAGCAGGTCAGGGTCCATATTGTAGGTCGTCTCATCGACGTCAACAAACACCGGCTTGGCGCCGCAGAAGCTGACGGCTTCGCAGGTGGCAATAAACGTATTGGGCACGGTTATAACCTCATCGCCCCGGCGCACACCTAACGCCAGAAGTGCCATCCAGAGGGCTGCGGTCCCGCTGCTGACGCCTACTGCGAATTTGCACCCACAAAAGGATGCGAATTCTTTCTCAAATCTCTCCACAAATGGGCCTCCTGCAAACGCCGTGCTCTCAAACACCTGTCGCAAGGCGGCTGTAATCTCGCTGTGAATTGATGCGTACTGAGCTTTAAGATCGAGAAATGGAACCTTCATCAGCCTTTCCTCCTATCCTCACCGGTCTTCCTTAACAGACGGGCAGGATTACCCGCAACAATGGTATTGGCAGGTACATCTTTGGTCACTACACTGCCAGCTCCAACAATGGCATTTTCGCCAACGGTAATTCCGCATAACAAGGTAACACTCGAACCGATAGAGGCCCTATTTTTTACCAAGGTCGGCACACAAACCCAGTCTTGTTCTGCTTGTAACTTACCATCCTCAGTGGTGGCACGGGGAAAAGCATCGTTGATAAAGGTGACATTGTGTCCCACAAACACTTCATCTTCAATGGTTACGCCTTCGCAGATGAAAGTATGACTGGATATTTTGCAGTTAGTTCCTATCTTTGCGCCTTTCTGAATTTCAACAAACGTCCCGATTTTGGTGTTGTCACCGATTTGGCACCCATAGAGGTTCACGAAGTCATAGATTTTGACGTTCTTGCCGAGCTTTACGTCGGGTGCAATCTTCCGCATAGCCGTACTCTCACCTTTTAGCTACCACCCTTATGTTTTCTCCGGTCGCGGCCTTTATCTAACAGTCCCTGAACAATATGGACGAAACGCTGCTTCTCAGTGACCCAACTATACTTGCTTTTGCAGATGGAGACCCCTCTGGCAACCACAGCCTGGACACGGCGAGGATTGGCATACACCTCCAAGAGCGTATCTGCGAGGCTATCCGCGTTGCCTGACTCGAATAAGTATAGAGACTCGTCATCAAAGCAATCAAGGATTGCCTCAGTACGCGGGACAATCACGGGCTTGCCAAGATATAGGTACTCGAACATTCGAGTCGGCGTGGCATACTCCCAGAGGACTGTTGCCATATTCGGAATCAGGCCTACATCTGCACGTTGAATACCTTGAGCGATTTTGTCGTGGGCTACAAAGCCGTGATAGTTAATGATCTTCTCAAGATTCTTCGCCCTTGACAGCTCAAGAAACTGCCTTACGAAGTCGCCCTCTCCATAAACCTCAAAAACCAGGTTTGGAATCCTATCACGTATGTGCTTGATGGCTTCTAATGCCACGCCTAAACCGTTGCGTTCCACGACCGTGCCGTGGTACATGATTACGAAACTGTCTTTCTTGCGTATCGCCTCTGGGTATGTGGTAACAGGATTGCTGCCGAAGACGGAATTCTGTGGCAGATTCATGACCACATGAATTTTTGATTGCGGACAACCCCGAGAGATATACAATTGCCGACAGGCTGTATTCACCGTCAATGCCAGATCGGAAAACCAAATGCTGAATCTCTCCACCAGCCGGATTAAACGGATAATAAGATGGGATGTCACCTTAGTATATTTGGAAAGATATACCTCCGGCATAGGGTCGTGCAGGTCTAAGATAACTTTGCAGCCACAAAGTCGCGGCAGCAAAGCGCTGAAAACCAGGGCATCCGGCATATTATGCACATGAATTAGATCATACCGTTTTCGCATATAAAGGATGGACAAAGTAAAAAACGCCAGACAGATAAAATAGGAATACGCCCAAAAGTAGTAGAACCTGCTGGCTCGCTTGTGCTGAAGGGGAAGTCGGTACACCTGCGCGCCGCCTACCACTTCCCTGTCCGGCTCTCCGTTACACTTGAGACAAATCACATCCACGTGGTGACCTGCCTCAATTAACGCTTCGGCCTCACGCCGCACACGTGGGTCTCTGGGATAGTATGAAAAGACAACCACTGCGATTCGAGCACTCACAGGAACATCTCCTTAGAATCAGATGATAATATACGGTGAACAATGAACGATCCATTATTTGCATTTGAATATTGCCTTTAGCTTAGCCAACTGCTCACCGCGAAGATAGCTCACGACATCACCAGGCAAGACCGGCCGTTCTTTACGCAGGAAACTCCAGCAGTATCCGCTCAGTCTGAGAACACTGCCCAGCAGGTAGGGCTTTTGTCTGACGCGCGCGAGACACTTTGCAATCTCGAACAGCGGGTGATAACGCACGCTGTACTCGATCTTGCCCTGACGAAACCTGGCCCGAAGGATGCCGCTTTTGGCCGTTCCAGTGGGTCTTAAATGCAGCGCCTTGACATCGGGAAAAGTCCTGACCTGCCAACCATACATGCGGGCCTTAATTTCAGCCACCGTGTCGTAGCCACCCATACCTATGCAAGTGTGCCCCCCGATTTGCTCATAGCATTCGCGGCGGAACATCTGAATCGGCCCGCGAACGCTATCGGCGGCAGTGAATTCTTCGTCCAGCTTGTCCCAGCGACGGTCACAGACCAGCCCGCCAGCCAGACCCAATTTAGGATCGGCCTGAAACTTAGCTAGTATGGTCTGGTAGTAATTCGGCTCCAGAACCACGTCTGCATCGAGATTGCCGACAAGGTCGTATTCCACGCCCTTCAACTGCTCATATCCAGTATTAATCGCTCTTATTGCGGAGCCGAAGTTCCTCGTAGCATCCCTGTCTATGCGTACCAACTTGATAAAGCCGTGCTTTGCTGTGTATTTAGCGACAATGGCATCCGTACCGTCGCTTGAACCATCGCTGACGATGACCCATTTATTTGGCAATACGGTCTGCGAGACGACTGATTCTATCGTCTTTTCAATGTACTCCTGCTCGTTATGAGCAGGAGTTATTAAAGCATACGGGATATTTTTCATGGGTTCGCCTTATGACTCACCAGTTGAGCCACCGGCTTTGGTGGGCTGGATGATCGGGAATGCGAAGCTCCACAGGGGCAGGCATTTAAGAGCGTAAGAAGTATTTTTTGCGGTCGAGGGTTAGCAGATAGAAAAAGAACAGCGGTTGAATGGGAATAAGTCTGACGCCCAATCTTGGCTCAAACAGGCAGGAGAAAAGAAATATCGCCACCACACAGATCGCGTGCAGAGCCATATCCGTCGAAAAAACGCGGCGAAGCGAAGAGAAATTCACAATCCATCCGAGACTATATGTGAACATTGCCAGAACTGGAATGAGCCCCAGAACGCCGGTGTTAAAGAATATCTCCAGCAGCTCATTATGACAATGCGCAACGTCCCAATCTACATTCGGCACTTGTCCCATTGTCAACCGGCTGACGCCATAACCGTGGCCGATAATCGGTGACTCTAATGATTTGCCAAAGGCGTGCTGCCAGATCAGAGTGCGTCCCGTGAAGGTTGTTAAGCCGGGTCTAGCCTGGCCCCTTTTGGCGTAGCCGATTATGTCATTTGCCCAGCCCTGATTCAAGCATAAGTTCAAGACAAAGAATGTAGATAAAGCGCCTACTGCGGTTGAAACCGTCACCCATCGCTTCAAGTAATCTCTGCTTGCAAAGAGAAGATAAACCAGTCCGCCAAGCAGAAGAGCAGCAACTGAAACACGGCTTCTGGCCCCGATAACTACGTAAATCAAGACGGCTCTCAAGAGCCACAATAAAACTGTATGCCTTGTTCTTTTCTTGCTGAAAGACAGCCAGAAGACAACTGCTGCTAAGGAGCTAAGCTCATTGGCGTGAGTAACGCCCATGCCGATTCTGGCAAATTCGCCGGGAGGCGTCATCTCGGGGAAAATTAAACTGGTGACAGTGTCCTTTATTATCAGCGCCGCAACCGTGAAGAGCCACACCTTCTCTATCAGCTCCAGCTCAGCTAAGTTTCGTGCACTATACGTCAGCCCTGTCATCAGTACGCACGCACCCAGCAGCAGAATAAAGTACCCAACTACGGTTACCGGATAGGGAGAAGCAACGGCTGAAAGCCCGGCTGCGACTGCATACAGCAGGAGCATTTTGGCACCGAATCCCAGCGGCATGTTCTTGGCGATCAAGATAATGCCGGCTATGAAACCAATAGCGCACGCCAATAGCCGTGCCAGGACTAACCAGTCCAGTGTTGGAACCTCCGTCATAGCCCGGATACGAAAGTATGTCCCGTGAAAGACAAGAACGCCTACGAATACCAAAATGGCGAACTTGTGCAGCGTTCGGCGATTACCAGAATGATGTAGAATCGGCGGTTTCATACTAAACCTATAGTTACCTTAGCGCAGTCCAGGGACCAACTTTCTGATAGCGATCTTTTCGTCGTTGTGAAAAAAGCCAAGAATAAACAGCATTAGTACACCCACCAGTCCGGCTGATAGGCTCATCAGGATAAACATGATCAGGTTGGTGCTATTGATGAACAGGAATACCAGGAAGAATAACGTCAATAAGACAACGCTAATGGTTATCCTCTTCCATTCCACAGGCATCGGAAACATTTTTCTTCCGAGAACGAACAGCGCCAAACCGACCAGGATATATGTCACATCAAACGCGATAACCGCGCCATACCAGCTCAGCGTCGGGATTAGCACGCGGTTTAACAAAAGAGAAATAATTGCACCGATAGTCATGGTCAGACCCACCAAGTGAGTCTTCTGCACGGCCGTAATAAGAGTGCCGCCAAAATAGTACATCCCAATAAAAGCCAGCCCGGGAATGAGCAATAGGATTACCGTGAAGGCAGGCGCATATTGCGGAGGTGCAATAAGCGGCAGCAATATACGTGATCCAGCAACAAGAGCAAACGACGTGAGCGTCACGCCGAGGATTAGGTAAGTAAGCAGACGCGAGAGTTTTTCCTTGATGTCTGTGCTGTTCAGACTCGTGAAGACATAGGGTTCAAAAGCCAACGAAAACGGGTATATCAGGACGACGGTCATCAAGCCAGCCAATTTCCAGCCAAGCGCATATATCGCAACAGCCTCCAGGCCGGCAAAATAGCTCAGCAGGTATATGCCCACTGCGCCAATGGCCGTATTGCCTGCCATCGAAAAGACAAGGGGAAAACCAAATCTGAGAAGCTTGGGCATCAAAGGCAATGAAATCCCAATGCCGGTTTTCCGTACCACGTCAAGCGACACAAAAAGCAGGCCTGCTCCATAGGTCACTATGTAGGCCAGCAGCGCACCGCTTATGCCCAAGTTTAATACACGCAGCAATATGAAATTGCCAACAATGAGTGTCAAAGCCAGAGACACACCAACAATAGAGAACCTGAGGGCTTGGTTTTGCACTCTATAGTAAGACATGACCAGAGTATTCAGTGATTCCATCAGAACCACACCGCAAGCCATGCCTATGTACAAGCGGACGTCATCAATGTGCAACGTACTACGAAAGAAAGGCATAAGAAATGCAAACGAGACGCCGGTCAACACTAATCCAGCCAACAGATTTAGAACCCCGCAACTGCCTACTAAGGCACCAATTCGGTTGCTTTCTTCGTACTCTTTTGCGAAACGCACCAGGCAGGTCTGCATACCAAGGTTTGCAAAGATCAGCATAAGCTGGATCGACACAAGCAAGGTAGCCAGCAAACCATAATCGCTTACACTCAGGAAATGAGTATAGATAGGGATAAGCAGGAAGGAGGCGCCCCGCAACCCAAGATTACCAATTGCGTAAATGACAGTGTTTTTGCCAAATAGTTTAAGGCTCATACTGAATCTAGAGCTGTTTAGTCAAGAATCCTGCTTGGTTCAAAAAGATAATGAAATTCTACGAGTTTGTGTGCGAAACAGCACCTGGCCTTAGGTACTATCTTTGGTGTATGGCATCGGGGACTTGACGATCTCGACCCTGCCGCCACCATTCTTTAATGACTCCGAGGCGGCCTCAAGAACCCGGACGACCTCCAGGCCTTCCAGGCCGCTTGACTCGGGCTTTGCCCCGGTTTTGATGCAGTCAACAAAATGCTGGCACTGGGCTCTCAGCGGTTCGACCTGCTGCAAGTAAGGCGAATATACATCCCCATAGTAGTATGAGTACTGGAAGTCTCCAAACGTGTCGTAGTGAGGCGGCACTTCCACCCGTTTGTCATATATCTTTATCTTTTCCATCGACTTTAAGTCGTCGTAAACCAGCATTCTCTTTCTGCCAACGAAAATTGTCTCACGCACTTTGTTAGGATCCAGCCAACTGCTCTGGATAGTGGCGAAGGTGCCGTTACTGAAATTCAGCGTCATATTGGTCACATCTTCGATCCCGCTGACAAGATGAGACTTGCCTTGACAGTTGACACAGACCGGATCTTCACCGAGTACATAGAGAATAATCGAGATGTCATGGGGTGCAAGGTCCCAGGCTACGTTTATGTCCTTCTGAAACAGACCCAGGTTCAATCGGCGCGAACAAATGTACTGAATCTCGCCGAGCTCCCCGGAGAAAATAATCTCTCTGATTTTCCTGACAGGAGCAGAGTAGATAAAGGTGTGCCCGACCATAAGTGTCAAGTCTTGCTCTTCAGATAGCTCTACCAACTCCTGGCACTGATCCACAGAACGAGCCATGGGTTTTTCAACCAAGACGTGTTTGCCCGCTTCCAGGCATTTTCTGGCCATTTCAAAGTGCAAGCGAACCGGCGTGGCTATTATCACCGCGTCAATGTCTGCGTCCGCAATCAGACAATCGAGTTCGGTGGTCGTTTCTGCCGCTGGATACAGCTCCTTCATGTGAGCGAGTCGATCTGCGTTGACATCACAGATCAGTTTCACGCTGCACTCATGCAGGGAACTGAGATTGCGGATGAGATTCGGCCCCCAATAGCCGCAGCCTACGACAGCGAAATTAAGCATTTTCTACGATCAGCTCAGCCACCGGCTGTTTCTCCTGCAGACCGTCCCTGACCTGGCGGAGAACAGCAAAAGGTGTTTTCAGTAGGATACTTACATCTAACCAGAACGATTGCTCTTTAAGATACTTGATGTCCAGCCGAACCATCTGGTTGAAGGTAAGCAGGTTTTTCCCATTGACCTGCCAAAGACCCGTAACGCCAGGGATGGTATCTAGACGTCGATAGTGCCAAGCCGAATAAACGTGGACTTCATAGTCAATAGCCGGACGCGGACCCACCAAACTCATTTCACCACGAATGACGTTGATCAATTGCGGCAATTCGTCCAGGCAGGTTTTGCGAAGGATCTTGCCAAACGGTATGATGCGCGGGTCATCGTCAAGCTTAGTCATGGGTTTGCCAAAGGCCTCACCATTTTCTGCGGCGCCGTTTATTAACCTGGTGATGTACTGCTTGTGGTTCGACGAGTCACAGTTTACCTTCATCGTCCGAAACTTCCACATAGTAAACGGCTTGCCCAAGTATCCAACTCTCTTCTGCTTGAAGAAGACCGGGCCTCGCGACACGCTCTTGATGATCACAGATACAAGAAAAATAAGTGGCGATAAGAGAATGAGGCCGCCTCCCGCCACCACAATATCCATAGCCCGCTTCCAAACCGGCAGATGCCAGCGACAGAGCAATCGGGGCACTTGCCCCCCTGCCCCGCGCGTTGGCTTGGCCTGGGCCACCTGCGAGCAGGCGGTAGACTCAAATCCTATTTCCGAACCATCCGTTCCAGAGGCACAGCAATCCGATAACTCTGCCACTCCCCAGCCCGGCAAAATATCCATAAAACAGTACTGGCGTCGGCTGCCATTACCTTTAGACAACCATTTTGACGGGTACGTGTAGACTCTCCAATCAGGTGCCACGCCTGCTACGCTACAGGCCCGACAGACATCGGCGGCTAACCGCTCGGCACCAACGGCAGGCGTATACGGCAGAATAACACCCAGATCGTGGCCGTCCAACAACCCCACTGTGTCGGTCGAGCGGATCCGCCTGATAAGTCGCTCTGCCAAATCATCAAACTGGGTACACCCTGGGACTGTGCCATTTATGCCGAATAGTAGAAGTGAAAACTCTTCTTGGCTGCGATTTGCTCGGTCCTGCTCCTTATGCAGTATGCTGTGAAACTCCTCGACCGAACAGACCCCCCGTACGCCCTTCTCTTGAAACACATCCGCTACCCCAACGCCTCCGCGTAGCCTTGTTTTCTTCACCACCTCTTACGTCCTCCGGCTCCTAATTGCCTATGCCCTTTTCCTCCCTGCTGGTCGAGATGGCCTTTCCGGGGCTATCTTTCCATCCTTGCCCAATTAACCCATATTCTACATCCCTCCGCACATTTTGTCAAGCTATTTCTCAAAATTGCCTCTATTTTACTGTTTCGAGACCCTCTCTTACTGTCAGAACAACCTATATTCACGGCTACGACTACCTATTTCAACATCAATTGCTTCAGCGCGTCTACTCAAACAGGACAATTTGTCTAATTTGAAATACTGTATTCACGCCAGAAATGCTGTGACCACCTCAAACAAGCCTCGCAGCAGGGTTTGCCGACTTCATGCAAAATGCTGCCACAGCAACCATTACAGCCTGTGGTACAACCAGCCGGGTATACGAAACCGTCTTCGATTGATGACAACACCCAGGACAGTCGCCTTTGACTCGACCAGTTGTTCTTTGGCACGCTGCACGACTTCGCGGCGGGAACGCTCCGCCTCAACAACCAGAGCGACACCGTCACAAAGGCTGGCCAAGCGAACCGCCCAGCTCGCCTCGGTTACACTCGGTAGGTCAAGCACTACAAAACGGTACCTCTTTCTCGCCGAATCAAGTAGCCTGGGCAGTCCACCGGAGCTAAAGATTTCTGAAGGATCGCCGTTTGGAGCACCGGCTGAGAGTATGTCAAGATTCTGTATGGGCGAAGATATAATTGCCTGCTCGCCGGTTTCGCCATCTTTTAGAACGTCAGTCAGACCGGGTGCAAGCCGTGTCCGGAAGACGCGGTGCAATGAAGGATGGGCAACATCTGCATCTATAAGGAGCACGTGTCCATCGCCGCGTCGAGCCAACACTGCGGCCAGGTTTGCCGCGATTGTGCTGACCCCCTCCCCGGGGTGGGAGCTTGTAACAGCCAGCACCTGAGGGGCTCCTTTGAGAGCCGTGGATTGCAGGAGCAACCGTTCTCTAAAAGCATTGTACTGCTCCCTGACGCCTGCAGGAACTACCCACTGCTTGGTTTGCTTTCTTAACCACCCTGCTTGGCGAACCCTATCGGTGCGCACACGAGGGATTGAAGCCAGTGTCGGCAGTTGCAGTCTTTCTTCTGCCTCCTCTGGTGTCTTGATGGAGTGATCTAAGTATGCACATAAGAACACAAGCCCGATCCCGCCGAAAACGCCCAACAGAATTCCCAGAAGTAACTGGAGCACCTTTTGTGGGCGATACGGCTTTATAGGAAGCGTGGCTGGCTGCACCACACTAATGTTGGAGATTCTTCCGGTCTGCAGGGCCTGATCGATGCGGGCCTGTTCAAGGTTAACCGAATATTTGCGGTAGTTCTGCTCCTGTATCTCTATCTCCCGCGTCAAGACCTTGATCTTGGTTCCACTGTCATTCAGCGTCGTTAACTCGGCTTTTGCGTTTGCCAATCTTGACCTGAGGGCATCGAGCTCTGCCTGGTAAGATGAAAAGGCCGCCTGTTCAGTAAGCAGTGCCACCTCCACTTGCTGGTGGGCAACATTCAAGCCGTTAGTGACCTGGGTGCGAGCGGGCTGTTCCTTACTTAGTAGTCCCTGGGCCTCGGCAATCTGCCTGCGGACCTCTTGTAGCTGCCGGCTCTCGTCGGTGTACTTGGATGCAAGGTCCTGCTCCCTAAGCTGCAAAGCGTACAGCCTGTCACGCATCAGATCAACAGCGTAATTCCCGACGCCCGAGGTAGAGGCTGTAACCACCGTTTGGGGCGTGCTGGCGAGGGTCTGGCGCAATGATTGTACTCTGGCCTGTGACGATGCCAGTCCAGCTTCTGTGCGATCTACCTCAGTCTCCAATGTCCCGATGCGTTCCAGAACGACTCGCTGCTGCTCTTGCAGCGAGGAAATTCCGGTCTTATCTTTCAAATCCTGAAGCTCTTTCTCGAGCTGCGCCACTCTGGCCCGCAAATGCTCAGCCTGCTGGGTGAAGAACGGATACGAACCAGGCGTTTGGTGCACCGCAATATGCTTTTCCAGATACAACTCAATAAGTTTAGCCAGCACCTGCTGAGCCAACTTCGGATTAGTCGCCTGGTAAGAAGCGGCGACGATACTGCTATCCCTCTGGGTCCCGATCTCCAGATTCTTCATAACAGTGAGCACCGCTTTGTCACGCTCCGCCACCGGTGTTACGACATCGTGTCTCTCCAGAAAGGCCCGAAGTCTGTTGACCGCAGCACTAACCTTCTGCTTAACCACTTTTAATGGTTCACGAGCCTCACCCTGTGCAGGAGTCTCCTTTGCCTTTGCAGGACGCTCCAGGATTGCTTCTGGCCCTATTGAGTCGATGACCTTCTCGGCAATCTCCCTGCTTTTGAGAATTTCCAGCTCTGCCTGCACCTCGCTTTCGCGAGACTGAGTGATTGGGATAATCGTCCCCGTTGTCGCTGTCGGGTCCAGCGTCACACTCTCGCGGCCAAGCCGAACCATCAGCTTCGCTTCTGAACGATATGCGTCAGCACCACAAAATGTCACCACAGCAACACAGACAACAACAGCGACGCAAAAGAGAATCAGTTTCCATTTGTGCCTAAAGAAGATGTAAAATAGGTCCCGTAGGGATGTCTCTCTGGGCTTTGCTTCAACTTCGATTATTTGGTCTGACATTGACATTCACCCCCAAAATTAGCGATAGGTACCTACACCGATTGTGCTGTTACCAAGGGTTCTTGTGAAGACAATACGGGTATCTGGGATGAGCTTATTAATATGCTGATCCACCCACTGATTAACCTCGACAATCTTGGTTCGAGGCACATATACGATGTCCTGCGGTTCCAAGAAGAATGGCTCGGTTTCTTCACCCTTGATTGCATTCTTCAGGTCGAGCTTGTACGCGTATCGTTGGCCGTCCTTGTGGCGGATCACAACCACGTTTCGCACCTCCGCTTCTTGCAGGTTGAATCCACCGGCCTGCATGATGGCTTCCAGCACTGTCGTTCGCGCTGGTATCTGAATGATACCAGGCGTCAACACTGCTCCCCCGACGAACACTCGCTGGTTATGAAACGATTGAACCACAAGGGAAATCTCCGGATTCTTCAGATGCGATTCGTAGAGTCTCAATAGGCCCTGCTGAACCTCACCAGGAGTCCTTCCTTCAACGCTGATCTCCCCTACAAGCTGAAGCGCAATCTTGCCATCAGGCCGAACCATCTGAGTGACATCAAGCTCAGGCGTGTAAAAGAACTTCACCTGGATGACGTCACCAGGCTGTAGTGTCACTCGCTGTCTCGCTGCTGCTTTCAACTCAGATGGTACCAGATAATCTGCTGAGGACGGACTTGTCCGCGCCGAACGCGACGTTGCCGCCAACGTCGGCTCAACATCGTGCATCCATGGGCTGCCCAACGGTTTGCCTAACGGACTGCCCAACGGATTACCCAACGAAGACACAGTCTTTGGTTCAAAGGCTGCAGGCAATGGCTGAATCACTTGCACTTTAGGTTCCCATGTGTTGGCCGACTGGCTCTGGAGCATTTGCTGCCGGACCATGCGCGCTCGATCAAGTTCTTGCCTGGTAAGGGTTTTTATGCTCTCGTGACTTTGTGTTGAGTCTGGGCGTCCCTGGCAACCCAAAATGCTTGCTGCTAAGACAGCTCCCATCAGGAGTGTGCACACATTTCTCAGCATCGAATTACGATGATATCCCATCACTTTGTCTCCCCCAATACTGACCACTTGACTTCAGAGCGGGCAAAGACGCCCACGCATTGGTTCGTCTTGTTACTGTGTTCCTGCAACGTATGACAAAAATGTATATCACTTTTTTCCACTGTGGGCCTTTTTCAGACTCCGTCCCTGTGAGCTACAGCCAGCAGGATTTCGCCAAGTTATCCCCCACAGCTCTGGCCGTGTACGCCTCGGGAAAAGCTTGTCCTTCCCTGAACTTCAAGCACTACCTAAGACTCCTCTGACTCCGGTGCTCTTCGGGACTATGCCCCACATGCACTTTGCCCTTCTCCGTTGATGTAAGAGCTGCATATCTGTGATGTCTTTACCGATTCCCCCGGATGTTATGCTACATTATACCATCTAAAGCTGAAAGGTCAAGTAAAAATAGCTAATGTAGGCAGAAGGGATAAGAGGTGTATCTATTAATAAAGATAGGATGCATAAATTGAGAGGATTATAGGAGCATCAAGAATATATATTGATGACAAGAGTTTTGCAAAATGGAGATTAGGCACATATTATTTAAGGAAATCCGTTTCTTGATTCCCTTAAATAATCGAGCTAAGTAATTATCTATCAAGTAGTTAATGTTTGAAAAGGAAAAATAAGACAACAAATTTTTCCTTTTCAGAGTGTGCCTAATCTCAATTTTGCAAAAGTTCAGATAGTAACTTAAAAAGCAGAAGCAGCTACCAATTTGCGGCCTATATGAGCTGCAACAGCCATTGGAGGGTAATCCCAGCGTGGTGCGTGCGCGATAAATAAGGTGTCGCTCTGCAAACATTTTGAGAGGAGCTGATAAACTGATGGAAGCCAAAAGAACGAATCCGAACGCCTGGCTCACAGTGCCGGTACTCTTGCTGGCGACGGCTTGCGCAGCCGGCGGACAAACAACATTCGTCGATGCCAACGCCGTCGGTGCAAACAACGGCACAAGCTGGGCTGACGCTTATAATCACCTTCAGGATGCTCTGGCAGCCGCCTCAACCAGCGCGGAAATCCGCGTGGCTCAGGGCACATATAAGCCCGATCGCGGAGCGACAGTGACAGCCGGCGACCGAACCGCCACGTTCCAGCTTGTAAGCGGAGTTGCCATCCGCGGCGGCTACGCAGGCTCCAGTGGGCCGGATCCTAACGCCAGAAACATCAACGCATATAAGACCATTCTCAGCGGAGACCTAAATAGCGATGACGAGCCGAACTTTGTTAACAATGGCGAGAACAGCTATCACGTAGTAACCGGAAGCGGGACGGACGCAACTGCCCTGCTCGATGGATTTACGATTACTGCCGGAAACGCCGACGGCTACTTCCTCGATGGGCACCTTTACGGCGGCGGGATGCGCAACATCAACGGCAGCCCGGCAGTAATCAACTGTACCTTTGTCGGCAGCCGGGCGGCCTACGGCGGAGCGATGTACAACGAACAGGCGAGCAATCCGATTCTGCTCAACTGTATGTTCAGCAGCAACTCGGCACAGTACGGCGGCGGCATCTGCAATCGAAACGCCGGCAGTCCAAACCTGGTCAACTGCGTCATTAGCAGCAACTCGGCGGAGTGCGGCGGAGGAGTATGGAACTACTACCGCTGCAATCCTACGCTGACTAACTGCACGCTTAGCCGCAACACCGCCAGCTACGGCGGCGGAATCTGGTCCTACTATAGCGCCGGCACCATCACAAACTGTATACTCTGGGGCGATCTGCCTGATGAGATCGTCTTCTATAACAATGAGCCGGTAATAACCTATAGTGATGTCCGAGGCGGCTGGGGCGTCTGGCCCGGCCAGGGCAACATCTACGCCGACCCCTTGTTTGTCAACGCTGCCGGCGGTGATTATCGGCTGGCGCCAACCTCACTTTGCATTGACGCCGGCAACAATAACGCTGTGCCGCCGGATACTTTCGACTTCGACAGCGACGCAGATGTAAATGAGCCCATGCCGGTCGACCTTATGGCCACCGCACGGTTTGTCGATTCTGCTGACGTGCCGGACACAGGGCTGGGCACCGCGCCGATTGTCAATATGGGAGCGTATGAGGCCTCTGCCTCCGTGTTTGTGCTGAACACCAACTCGGTTGTAGTCCCAGAGGCAGGGACAGCATCATTCAGCATCTGCCTACTGATGGATCCGCTGGGTCAGGTTCAAGCGACAGTGACTCGCCAATCCGGCGACGCCGACATCAGCGTGCAGGCGCCGGCGTTACTAATCTTCGATCCAACCAACTATTCGGTTCCGCAGACGGTAATACTTGCAGCGGCCGAGGACGCGGACTGCATTAGCAGCGAGGCGTTAATTTCGATAAGTGCTGTCGGATTTGTCACCGCCTACGTTACCGCAAGCGAGCGTGACACTGAGACCCCAACCATCTTGTATGTCGATGCCAACGCCGCCGGCGCCAACACCGGAGCGACCTGGGCGGATGCCTTCGTATATTTGCAGGATGCGTTGACTACTGCCAGACTTGTCCCCGACGTTCACCAGATCAGAGTGGCCGCCGGCACTTACACGCCCGACCGGGGAGCCGAGGTGATTGCCGGCGACCGGACGGCTGCGCTGCGACTGCTCAACGGCGTCAGAATCAGGGGCGGCTACGCCGGCTCCGCCAACTCCGATTCCAATCTACGAGACCTCAAGGCATACAAAACCATACTCAGCGGAGACCTTAGCGGCGATGATGAGCCGAACTTCGCCAACAACAGCGACAACAGCTACCACGTTGTCACCGGCAGCGGCACCAATGCAACCGCTGTGCTGGACGGATTTGTCATCACCGCCGGCAACGCCAACGGCGAGGCGATTCTTGGATATGACAGCGGCGGCGGAATGTACAATGCCAGCGGCGGCCCGACAGTAATCAACTGCACCCTCAGCAGCAACTCGGCCGCCTACGGGGGCGGCATGACAAACTACCAGAGCAGCCCGACGGTGACAAACTGCGTGTTCAGCAACAACTTGGCGAGCTTCGGCGGCGCAGTAGCTAACTACAATAGCAGTGCGCCGCTCCTAATCAACTGTACCTTCACCGCCAACTTCGCACAGACCGCCGGTGGTGGAATGTGGAATGACGCTGGCTCCGGCGTGCTGGTGACAGTCACAAACTGCATCTTCTGGGCTGATATACCCGATGAGATTTATCCTGAAGATGGGACGATGACGATCGCATACACCTGTCTGGCAGGAGGCTGGGCTGGTGACGGCAACATCGATGCCGACCCGATGTTTGCTGATGCGAACAATGCCAATTACCATTTGCTGCCCGGCTCGCCCTGCATCGATGCCGGCAACAGCATCTCTGTACTGCCCGACTACACCGACCTCGATAACGATGCCAACACAACTGAGCCGATCCCGTGGGACATCCAGGGCCCCACTGGGCCGGGGCGGATAAACGGTGCCGCAGTCGACATCGGCGCTTATGAGGCAGTCCCGCCTCCGCCGCCGGTGCATAATATTGTTCCGGCTGCCAACGCCGGAGATAACCAAGCGGTATTCGCAGGATTGGATGGCGTAGCCCAGGTGTCGCTCAATGGCTCAGGCTCTTATGACCAGGACGGCAATAGTCTGATCTATCTGTGGCGATGGACGATAGCCGACGCCAATTACACCGCAGAAGGTGTAAGCCCCGCAATCACCCTGCCCGTGGGACAGCATACCATCGAATTGGTCGTCAACGACGGCATAGATGATTCCCTGCCTGATCAGGTGGTGGTAACGGTGACAGGCCCGGTACAGACCGAACTCAGGGTGTATCCACAGCCGATCCGCCGACGCCGCGGACCGACAGTAATATTAGTAGAGCTTCGCCTGCCCGATAGCGTCACGCCCGCACAGGCGGGCGGCGCGCAACAGTTATCGCTCTATCCCGGCGGCATCGCTGGCAGGCGGCCGCCATATTTTATGCACCGTGAGCTGGGCATTCCGCCACAGAAGCGGATTTCCGCTTTCTTTCTCAAGAAGCAGTTACTGGATGCCGTTCTGCCGCAGGCCCGCAGAGTGGAATTAAAGGTTGTCGGGCGATTGCCGTCCGGCCAGTACTTCTACGGCTCTAAAACCGTCCCGATAACACCATAACTGCCGGCCCAAAAAAGCCGCAGACGCCGTCCCTTCGGCAGAGTCTACCCTGACCGTAGCCGAATGGGCTCAGGGCAAGCTCTGAGCGCAGTCGAAGGAGAACACAGAGAAGAGAGGTTCCGCAGATTTCACCGATTAACAAACGATTCTCACAGATAATCTGCGTAATCTGTGGTCAAATCCTCCGTGCCCTCTGTGGCAAAGAAATATTCAGGCTAAGACAGTCAATTCTTACCGGCCCGGAAAGGGAAGGGACTCCGCCGAAGCGGTTATGTCCCTCTCGCGAAGGCGGATCGCCGAAACGCCTGTTGAGGGCTACCGACTTTTGCCCTCCTGTGCCATCTCCTTCTTGCCAGACTATAGAGATCTTGCCCCGGATTTTCGTTGACTATCCGGCTGAAAAACTTATAATGATAATCGCCTTGTCGCGGGGCAAAAAGGCAACATAGGAGCAGGGTATGAGAAATTACTTTTCATTCAACCCTTTCCTATTTTCTCTAAGTGTCGGTGCGCATAGTCTGCGCTGCAAAATAATAACAATTTTTTGAGGAGGGAAAAAAGATGAGAAGTAGAAATTTAACAATTTGGGTGATGGCAATAGTTATTCTTCGTATGACCGGGATTTCGTCCGGGGATCCAGTTTATCTATCCATGGAGAACATCGGGCTTTTGCCGATACGAGATTTTTATGTAGGCTTTGATATTGCACCACCCGCTTCTGGGATCTGGGATTTTGCAGTGATGACTCCTGGGTATGAGGATACAGTCTGGAACCGGGTGCTGGGCGATTATACGATTTTGCCATTAGATGACCCAATTGCCCCCGGCGAAATATATTATTCAGCCCCAATGCCACAATTAGAAGATGTAACCTTCGGCGTTCGGGATTTCGGCTTCAAGGGGCCAGGTTATAGCGTTGGTTGGCAAAGCTATTATTGGGAGTGGACTTTAGACCAGTCGTGTCCTTTCGGCAAGGCTGCATGAAATGATTCATTGTTGCTGGTATCGTCAGTTGTGGCCGGCAAGTTCCGCTTGATCGGCGGCCCATGTAACGGGTCGTCGGGCTGGCCGGCGAGACCGACTTTTTGGGAGAACGACTGATGAGCAGCAGACAGCCAGC
>Ga0315280_10004028_pt1 | contig 22046 bp, 24 predicted proteins | sample YL17G06_40_MG_FD_203697 | JGI IMG/M metagenome (GOLD analysis project Ga0315280, IMG submission 203697) | Sediment microbial communities from Yellowstone Lake, YNP, Wyoming, USA - YL17G06_40 | ecosystem: Environmental > Aquatic > Freshwater > Lake > Sediment | place: USA: Wyoming | collected...
TCATCCGTTGAGACAGCTTCCATCCGTCATCAAGATCCTGTTTACATGCTAAAAACACAGGACAATTGAATGACCTCGTCACATATCAGGATGACAGGAGATTGGCCAAATAGACGACACTTGCGAATAGGGTGTCTAAAAATTCGTCGGGGGCTTGAGCCTTTAGGCGCCTAACGGCTTAAGTCATTAGGCGCCTAAGTTCTTGGAAATCCTACGTGAGAGGATGTTCTTGCTCTGCTCGGATGGCACGATTGTCTGATTTAAGAAGTCTATCTAGAGTCTCTTCTTGTTCGAGGATTTTCTGTCTTCGTGCGTGTAGGATTTCTCGTGCTCTGCGAATGTTTTCGCGGTTCGGTGCTCCTTCTCTGCCGAGGCACATTTGATCCTTCGCCTTTATCCCGATGTTGTAGTAGTAGTATTGATGTCCGTTGATGGTTCGCTTGTGTATTGCCATCTGTCACTCGTCTCCGGGGGTTGAATGTGGTGGTTGTGTTGTCGACTGAGTTGACATGAGGCGCTGGAAGATTTCCTCTTCATTTTCTACGCGTTTCTTGACTTTGCTGAAGAGCTTGTAGGCTTTAGCAATGTTCTCCATGTGCGGTTTGCCTTCTCGACCTAAGAAGATTTGAATTTTGGAGTTTGCGCCGGTTTTATAATAGTAGTATTCTATGCCGGAGATTTTTTGAAGTACGATTCCCATGCCGTTTCACCTTCACATACACTAATAGTTGATTTTTTAAAGGGAAGACTTTGGCGGAATGCTGGTCGAGGCTTTGTATGCAAATACTTGAAGTGAGAGTTTTTAGTTGGAGATCGAGCGTCGATGTTCAAGTTCTTTGGAGCTTGTGACCTTTACTTTGTCGGAGCGTTGTCTTTGCCTGATGCGGTGACGGCGCAGTCTTCGTTTCCTTCCTGTCTTGCGGCGTTGTTCTGCCATTGTAGCGGACGTAAGTTGGAAAGCTCATCTGTTCCGCCTTGGGATTCTGGTTTGATGTGGTCGATCTCCCAACCGTACTGAGAATTCCTATCGCCATATGCTAGTCTGTGTATCCATGCTTCGCAGTTGTCTTTCCTCCACTTCTCAGGGTCATTGTTCGGGACGGTGTTTCCTTTCTCCCAGACCGCTTGAATCAGTTCCTTGGAGTAGCTCACTTTCAACCTCACCTCCTAGTCAACGTTTTTCTTGCTTCAATTTGCAGTCATCTTCAGGGGCTTGGTATTCGTAGGGCTTTGCGTATGAAGTCCGCGGCCTTCTTTGCGTACAAGTTGTCCAAGAGTGGATTGCTGGTACCGTACGGAGAGAAGATGGCTTGCACCTCGGATTTTGACATTGGCGCTATCTCCTTGATATCAGATTCTTGGCGGCCGTGGACTCTGAAGGCTTTGTAGTTGATTCGCAGTCCGAGTCCAACGGTTAGTCCATAGCAATCTCTGACGTAGCTTCTCATGAGGTCGTCTGGGACTTCGGCGTCGAAGAAGTGCCACAGAGAAACGCAGGTGAAACCGAACTTCAGGAGAGCCAATGCCTCGTCGATTCCGGCGTAGTAGGGCCAGTGCGCTAGCGAATTCTTGCCGGGGCGATAGTATTTCAGTTCGACGGCGAGCAATTTGAGGTCTGAAGAGACAAATATGAGGTCTACTTGGGGCTGGGCGACTGGGGCGCTTTCACCCCACCACTTTTCCCAGTCCGCGTAGAACCTGTGGCTTGCCAGGTTGACGTTCGCGTAGACCTCCTTGAACTTTGGCGCCAACATTTCTCGAAGACAGCCCGCCAGGTCGTTCTCGTCCTCGAACACGGTCATACCCGCCACCCCCACAAGTCGTAAGAGACGGTGAATGAAGATTTGCTTTACTCACCGGCTCAAACTGGTTGGGAGGCTCTACCCAGTGAAAGTCTTTCTCGATACTAATGCCCTCATAGCACTATCCGGTCTGTCAGGCACTGCTATCGCTGGCGATTTCATCACAAACTGCCGAACGGCAGAGGTCGTGTTGTGCGTGAGCCACATTCAAGTAGATGAGAAGGTCAACCGAGAGATGCGTAACTATAAGACGAGAATCGACAAGGCTGTTCGTGACCTTAGGAATCTGGGCCTCGAAACTCGCCTAGAACCAACCGCAATCGGCGTCTACGACACTTCTCGATGGGACATGTCCAGGTTTGGTGGAGACGACGAAAACGCACTATACCGCAAGCTGCTGGAACTAATCTCAGCCTGCGATCAGGCGGCGGGCAAGAAGGGTGACGCCACGAGGGACGCCATCATAGGTGTCTCGGCGCTCGACCATGACCTTTTCGTCGTCTGCGATGAATGCCTCTTTCGCAGCTTTCAGTCCGCCACCGTTAGTCCAGAGAACTTGCGGAATCACCTTCCCAAGACCATTCTCAGAAAGCCAATTGCTGAAGATGTTGCGACCGGAATACTGGAATTCATAGTGTCTAAAAATTCGTCTGGGACTTAGGCTTGTCTGCGGCTCAATTTGGCTGGAATCGTCTGAAATCACCTCGTTGCAGCCCAGCAACCCCGTAGCCCTGCATATCAACTCTGGCGGTCAGCCAGCGCCGAGGCGAAATTGCAGCTAGAGATTCTGGGGCGCCGATGAAAAGCCATCACAAGCGTTTTTCTTTATATAGGTAAGGGGGGTTGACCGCTATGAACTCATTCTACGCAGCCATTCGCCAAGCACGGGGTCTACGATAGAGTACACACCGCCTTCCACTTTGTTCACCAACCCATGCACAACCAGCTTGTCAAGATAATTGAACAGAGCGCTCTTTGGCATCCTGATTTGTTTCTTATGGATATTATTCAGCACTTCTGAAGGCCTAGTCGGCGTCCCTGTTGTGGCCATTGCATCTAGTACTGAGCGGAGTCTTCGCTTGACCATTTTGCTTCCCATGCTGATTCGTTCCAAATCCCTGTCGTAATCGGCTCCAACATAGCTGGCACTTCGAAACGAATACATATCATCCCACACCTTCTCTATTGTCTGCACTCCAACTCTTGTTTTTCGAGCACGACACTTAACGTACGCATCGTAAGTGATTCTAACTAACCACTTCGGGATTCCGCCAGTTTTTTCTTGAATCAACTTCTCGATTGCGCGGTCTCTTTGGAGGTTGACTGCTCCAAATACAAACTTGATAAATTTAGCAATGGTGTTGAAGTCAAATGGCTCGACCATTCGATCGATAAAGATCTCTTTGAAGAGTGACTCTTCTTCAGTCATCAAAGATCTGAGGATGCCAATAGCAGAGCCTGTTACCACATAGCTTGTCTTTTCATGATCTGCCCACCGTGTCTTTATTAGTCCGTGTATGTTTGGAATTGCCTGTTTGAATAAAGTAATCTCTTGGAATTCGTCAACAAGAACTAACGCTCTCTTCCCCGTGGCTTTAGCCATACTTTCAGGTAAATCTAAAGCTGAGCGCACGAGTGTCGAAGTCCTTTCTTTTCCCTCTTTCCAATCAACAGCAATCGTGACAAAATCCTTCACAACTTCCAATTTTACGCTCTCAATGTGATCCTTCAACCATTCTATTTTTCTCAAGAACCCATATTTTACAGCCTGGCGGAGCCCTGCCGTAATCAGGAAATCGTCAAGTACCGATGTGGCATAATACTCGACGAAAGCCTCTGCCGAAGGACTCTTCTCCCAAGACTCTTGAAGATTGACATAACTAACCAACAGATCCTTTTCACGAGCCTTCGCTTCTAAGTACTTTAACAGGCTGGTCTTACCAATTCTTCTAGGCCCGACCAGCATGAACGCCCGAGTGACACCTAAACAATCCGAGAGTTCTGATGTCAGTTCCTCTCGGTCGTAAGGCTCAGACGTCCACTTGGTGGGATTATACGGAAAAACCGACGATGCTCCAGTTTTCGTGGTCAACCCCCCTTACCTATATAAAGAAAGACGCTTTAAAGGGCAAGGTGAAGAAACTTTCAACTCTGCTAAATGCCCTGCAGTCAACACCGTGCAGCAGCTTATCTCATCACCGTGCCTTCGCTACACCGTGGTGCTACCAAGGCTGCCACGCTGACTGCTGTCGCCAACTCAACAGCGGAAGTATATGCAGAGGAAAGTCGAAGCCCTACCAACCTTGGCACCTCCTATAAGAAATTCAGATCTTAGCCGTTTCTCGGTTTAAAGTCCGATTGTCCAGACGTGTCCGGACAATTCCGGACGAACGGACAATGATTGCGGATCTCAGGAAACTGAACCTTACCGGTAACCCATTCGAAGACTTCGAACTACTTGACGAAACGCTCAGTAGAACTAAGCTTGACGAACATGCTCAACTCTTCAAGGATCGGGAGAAGATCGCTCAGCTGCTACTTTTCGGGGTAACCTCCAGCTCCAGCTACAAGGTCGTTCTTCATGGAGAGGCGGGAGTCGGAAAATCTTCACTGCTCAACAAGGTTCTACATGACCTCAGACAAGCCGGATACTTTGGTATCAAGTACCGGGTTAACGTGGTGTCTGCGGAAGACGTGAACCTCTTCGAAAGAGAACTATTGAGGACATTCGGGGAGGAAATAGTACGAGAGGCGAGACGCAGCCATGGATTCCTCGAACACCTTAGGTCGATAGTTCAGCTGGAAAAGAGAAACGACCTCCGACACTTCTCAGTGCTAGCGCTCCTGTACTCATGTGGGCAGGTGACCGTTCGGGAGGGCAAGGTGGATGCGAAGGGGCTGTCCGCGACTGTGGGCCTTCCATTCCTCCAAGCTCAAGTCTCAGAACAGGAGCAGAACCAGATCGAGGTTACCACAGTCGGCATCCCTTCTCACCTGACCTTCGAACAATTACTGAGAGACGGAGTGAGCCTGCTGAAAGAATTGGATTACAAAGGCGTGGTGATCGCAATCGACGAAATCGACAAGCTGGAAAAAAAGCTTGAGGCACGAATCGTGACCCTCGTCAAGGACACTTTCTACCCGACGGGGCTCTGCCACGTCATCTTGGTCATGAAGGATCAGAACGAGCGACAACCAATCCACCCTGACGTGTTCACATACGAATCAGTCTACCCGCTACCGAAGCGCAACGTAACCGAATTCCTGGAAGAACTCTACAAAGGGAAAGCGTTCGACAGGTACAAACCGCTAACCTCAATCATAGACCAGAAGTTGCTAAACGAGATCTGCGAGGAGAACAAGGGGATCATCAGACGGATTCTCAAGGATCTCCGTGCATGCGTTCTCCGAGCATTAATCTCAGGTAAAACCTTCATCGACCGCCAAGTATATGAGGAAACCAAAGCCAGCGACGAGCTCCAAGCTTACCTTCTCTCACTGAAGCCCAACGAGGTTGAATACAAAATTCTCTTATACCTAAGCGAGAGAGGAGAAACTTATGCCAGAGACAAAGACCTCTCAAAGCTTACGGAGAGAGAAAAGAGCGCGCTGAGCCAGAGACTGCACGAGCTGGAAACCAGAGGACTGCTGATCTCAAAGAAGCGAAGAAAGAACCGGATATTCTCTATTGACCCAATCTTGCACGGAAGAGTGAAATCCGTCATCGTGTAGGTTGTCCGTTTCGGACGTTACCGGACAGTCGGACAATCAGCTTGCAAAGTCACACTATTGTCCGGTGACAGCATTTTGGCCGCCACTAGTATATTATGAGGACGAAGCCTCCGGATTTGCGGGTGGCGGAAATTTTCGTAACGCTTCTGCGAGGGTCGATTAGCTGAATTGTGGTGGTCGGCGGTCTCCAGAGTAGCGCAGTAGCAGTACTTTGACGTATGTCCAGTAGGTTGTTAGGACTTGTTCCATGGTTCGCCCTCGTTGGCTCTTGGTGTAGAGCCTGTGTCCAGTTGGGCTTTCTCGTTCTTCGACGAATCCGAAGTTGCTGAGATCTCGTAGCCAGCTGTCCAGCGCCGTACTGCTGCCAGTGACTTCAAGCAGGTCAGTTCTGCTAGCCAAGCCTTTCCGGTTGAGGATTTCTAGGAATTGTTGGAGGCGTGCGGCGCTCTCTGGTGCTGGAGGCAGCTCAGGCGGCCACTTTGGCTCAGGCTCCTGTTCCTTGCTCATCTTTCTTGAACACCGTTGCGGCTGCCAGCATCCCAGGGTACCTGTCCACCATCCGGTTATACCGATTTCTTAGTCCCCATCCAGTGTAGAAGGTGTATGCTGCAATCGCCAATGTTGCGACTCCAGCCAGCACTGATGCAATGTTGGAGGTTGTGATCTGCCCGGTTGCGGCGAAGACGGAGTCGATTAGCAGGAGTAGGAAGCCTGTGAGGTAGTGGAGTTGGGCTGCGTGGTTGAAGGCTCCTAATCCTTCTGTCAGGTCGGTGAGCAGGTTGAGGGCGTCTGTCCACATCAACTGGAAGAGGCTGTTGAGATCGTCCAGTTGGGCTGGTTTCTCGGGTTTGGTCAATACAATCACCTGAACTTCTTTTTATGGTAACTTCAGAGTCGAGTGCATTGCACTGGAACCGCGGCCGTATAGAACTTTCTACAACACAGCCCTCATGAACCATTTGCAGCGAAGAAGAAGGAGGGCGAGGATGGTGCGGAAGCCTCAGCCTCGGTTGGAAGAGTTCGACGACCAGCCCGAAACCGAAATGAATATCTACCAGTCACAGGTAAATCCACACGAAATCCACATGGAAACCACTGCGCCCGAACAGCCCCTAGTTCCGGGCGACAAGAACGCACAGCTAGCCCTCTTCCGCACAATAACATTCAAGCCCTTCGACCCAACGCTCGCCCCCTACTACTCGACCAAGAAGCGACGCTCACCATACCTCCCCTCAGCACTCCTGAAGGCGCTAATCTACCAGAAGCTTCGCCGCCTCCCATCATGGCGAGCACTAGCCAGAGAGCTTACCTCAAACAGTTCGATCTGCAAAGAGCTCGGATTCAACAAACCTCCCTCACACCAAACCTTCAGCGTCTTCACCAAACGCCTCGGAACAGCAGGCTTCAGCGCAGTAATGCGCCAACTCGTCAACCAACTCCGATATGCCCTACCAGACTTCGGTCAGGAAGTAGCGATCGACTCGTCAATGGTGAAAGCGTTTGCGAACCCATTCAACGGCGCCCGATCGGACGCCGACGCAACATGGGGAGTGAAGAAGGTCGTGAAGGGAAGACCGCTGGCAAAGTACGGTTACAAGCTTCACGTCGTCGTGGACGCAAACCACGATCTGCCAATAGCCGAACTAGTCACCGGGGCGAACAGGAACGACTCGCCACTATTCCCCGAACTCTTGGAGGCATGTTGCAGACAGGTTCAGCCGAGGGTTGTGATCGCTGACGCCGGGTACGATGCGAGGAAGAACTATTTTTTCGCCCTCAAACTGAAAACGATTCCCATCATCGGGCTGAACCGCCGCCGCACGAGAAGAAACCGTAGACGCCTCGACGACATCATGCCCATCGACCGAGGCTCGCCCGAATGGGTAGACTTCTACTCGAAGCGTGCCGCAGTTGAACGAGTCTTCTCCCGCCTGAAAGATCTCTTCGGCTTAGAGACCAACCTGAAGCTTCGGAGCCGAACAAGGGTTGAAGTCCACTTCCAACTATGCCTCATCACACTACTCCTCTTGGCGCTGGCTTCAGCGACCGCCGGAATACCCGTACTATCCGTAGAAGCATGGAGGTCACGCTAATGGCATCCCTCCAGACCCGAATCAGCCGACGAGCCGGCGACAAAACCTACGTCAAATCCGAACTCGTGATCCCGCAGGAGTACGTCAACCAGCTCGGATGGACACAGAACCAGAACGTAGAGTTCAAACCGTACGGCACCGGCAAACTCCTCCTGATTCCCACGGCACAAAAGACCAAACCGCCCAAACCAACCTTCGAAACCTTCGCAGCAGCCGTCACCAAAGCCCTCAGAGAAACCATCGGCGGGCTCACTTGGTTTGAGATAAGACGGAAGGCGGGATTGAAACAGAGCACGCCGAACCCGATCTGGGTTTACAGGTTAGAGAGGGAGTGCGGAGTTCGAAGGGTACGAAACGGGAAGAACCTGCAAACTATCTGGAGGCTTGACAGCTAATATGGGAAGTATCAGAGGCGTGTTTTCGTAGCTATGATAGGCGTAGGAAGGCTCGAACTTTGCTCATATCGAAGTGTACTCGTTCGAGCTGGCTGACCGGGGTGTAGGTGACGAAGTGCAGTTCACGCTTGCCGTCGACGGCGTGGTTGAAGCGTGGAACCTGCTTGACCGCCCTGACGAGCTGAGGCAGGTCAAAGTGACCGTGCTCTGAGCAGACGTAGACGACTGCAAGCGGCCCCGTGCTCGGCGACAGGGTGCCGCAGTGTGGGCAGATCTTGAATGCTGAACGCGGGTAGAGGTGGAAGGCATCAATCTTGCTGCTCGGACTCCAATCTACCGGAACACGGTAGGGCAGCGTCGCCTGGTAAAGGCTCGGACTCTTCAGCACGACTTCGCATACTCCACAGCGCAGCCGACGAGCTTTCATGTGCCCCTGAACCTCCGCCAACAAAACAGGATCATCTTTCATGGTCTGGCGGTCTTGGTTCGTGACGAAGTAGCGGCCGTTAGCCTCACTAAAGTCAAACAGCACAACATCACGCTTCTCAAACTTCAATTCTTCCTCAACCCCACATCATGTTTCATTCTAGTTCCCTCTGGTCTTCTCTCTATCGTACTTCTCGACTAAGCTGCGAAGGAGCGCAAGGTCGCTCAGAATTAGCGGAGTATGCGCTCTCGTTCGAGAAGCTGTCACACTGATGAGGTGTGTGCGTTTGGCGTTGCTCTCTTGAAGATACTTGGTAATCTCGTTGCGTTCGTGAGCTGTAAGGATTCTTGTGAACATTCTGAACCCTGCTTGTCTTTTGAAAACGCACTTAAACCGTCGTCCGAGAGCGGTCGCTGGTTGCTGTTCAGAGTGAGAAAGAAGCTCGGAGCGTCTCGTGACAGCGAAGCCTAGAAAAGCGGTTTTGCCGCCGCTTTAAATGCCATCGCATACTAAGTATACTTAGAGGAAAGTTGGGCAACATAACCACCGTCAAGGTTCAAAAGAAAACACGAGATCGGCTGGCAAAACTCGGAAACAAATCAGAAACCTTCGACGATGTGATCATTCGACTCATGGACTTCTATGAGAAACGTCAAGACAGTTTGAAAGGAAATCATGTTGACGATAGTCAACATCGGAGTTCTGTGAGGTAAGAAACCATGACGCCTACAGAGACCGCCCTCGACATAATACGCCGATTGGCTGAGAGTCCAGAAACAAAAGAGACTCGGCGACGTGAATTATTCATAGGTCATCTAAATGAGCTCTTTCCAGAGTACGCTTGGCAAATCACAGAGTATGCACTTGGTGCTGAATCGCCTGTTAAGACTGTAGGTCGCAAAGGTCAGGAAGTCACGACAGGAAGAATCGATACACGAAAGGGTGCACTACTTATCGAATACAAGACTGACCTGTCTGATTCTGCTCAAAAGGTGGAGGCGGAGAAAGAGCTCAGGCGTTATGTTGCAGGTACAGCGAACGAAGAAGGTCTGAATACAGTCTCAAAATGTGTCAGCACGGACATTCTAAGATGGCGTGAGTACACACCAACAGTTGCACCTGACGCGGCTAAGGGTACGGTCACTCCAGAGCAAGTCATGTTGGAGCTGCGAACAGAATATGCTTTCTCCGAAGCCAACGTCGACCGCTTTGTGCCAACAGTCAGAAGACTGGTTTTTGAAGATGTACCACTCGTTGCAACTAGTAAGCTGCTTGTCAACTCATTCGGGCTTGCTTCCCAACGGTACAAAGACTTCGGAACCGCCCTCAGTACGGCTTGGTCAAGATCGAAGAAACTCCCACAAACAAGACTGTGCCTGAAACTCTGGTCTGAATATCTGGAAAATTGTTTCGACAAGAACGCCGTCCCGAACGAGGAAACGTATCTTGATCACGCATACCTTGTCATCTTGGCAAGAATGTTGGCAGCATCTTCTCTGTCAACTCCGGCAGAACAAGCATTGAGTGATTTCCCAGTTAAGGCACTTACAGGTGAATTTTTCAGCACAGGAGTCCACAGAGTCAACCGCTTTGTCGACGAAGACTTCTTCCGTTGGATCAAGGACGAGTCAGTTCTGGCAGTTCTCCAACCTGCCTTGCGCGCTCTGCATGATGATCTCCAGAAGCTGGACTTTCGCTCAGCAAAGAAACTCGACCTATTGACTGAACTGTATCAGGAAATCATGCCTCCGGATAGACGAGCCGAATACGGGGAGGTCTTCACCCCGACATGGTTGGTGAAGAGGATAATCGATGCCATACCAGACTGTGAAGAACTTGGAACAAAAGTCCTAGATCCTGCCTGCGGAACTGGCAGCTTTCTCAGGGCAGTTGTCGAGAAAAAACTTGAAAGAATAGACCTCCAACGGGTGACTGTCCAAGAAGCATTAGATTCGGTACTAGCGGACATCTGCGGACTAGACATCAATCCAATTTCCATCATTATCGCAAAGACGACGATAATGATGTCGCTGGCCGAGATGCTGAAGCATTCGGATAAGCCAGTGGAAATCCCAATTTATCTCTGTGATTCACTCTTTCTGCCCGAGGGACTGATTTCCGGCAGAACAAATGAAAAAGTAGAAGTCACGTTCGATAAAGCCAAGGTTCGCTTTCCGACAAAGCTTTTCGTTAATGGTACATCCGATTTTGACGAAATCGTAGAAAATGCAGACAGATTGGCAACCTCATTGGCTATGAAAAAGCTGACTCTGAAGGACTGTGAAGAAGCCCTCAGGAAGCCATTAGACGAGATAGCTCACCGCCTGAAACTAACCCGCGAGTCCGAAAACGCTCTAAAGAGTGCCTCTCGATCTTTGATCGTCGAACTGTCTAGACGAATCAGGAAGAAGCGCAATAGTGTTTGGGCTTTCGTCTTGAGGAATACGTACAGACCATCGCTCTTGAAGGCTCGCTTTGACGTTGTCGTCAGCAATCCTCCATGGCTTGCTATGAGCTCGTTCCCTGCTGCAAGGTACAAGCGCCAGCTCAAGAAGCTGATCGAGAATTACCACTTGTCGCCTCCCGCTGCGTCCCGACACCATATGGAAATTGCAACAGTGTTTGCAATTCACTGCGTGTCACACTACATGGTTCGAGGCGCATCCTTTGGTTTCGTGCTTCCACGAGTCGTCCTGAAAGGAGATCAACATGATCCGCTTCGTAGGTCGAAGTTCAAAGCATATTCGCCGACGAGAGTGCTAGAAGTTTGGGATCTTGAGAAAGTAAATCCTCTGTTCGGTAGACCCGCCTGCGTACTTCTTGGAGAAGACAACGATGTCGCGTCAGGATTCCCAAGTGACCTGCCGTGTCTGGATTTCAGTGGAAACCCGTCGAGTCAGCTGGCGGTCTCAAGAATGATATTGAAACTTTCAATCTTAGGCAAGAAGTCATCATTCGAATCCGGCGACTCGGTCGTTAGAGAAGACGAGTCCTACTGGCGCTTGTTTAGGCAGGGTGCAGACTTGATGCCCAGACGTGCCGTAATAGTTGACCTCGTAGGAAACAAGAAGGCAAGAATTCTGAGCGTCCAGACAGCAAAGGCAGAGAAAGAGAACAGAAACAACAAAGCACCCTGGAATACCATCGACCTAAGCGGAACAGTCGAAGCAGATTACATTTTCACGACACTCAAATCAGATGCGATTCTGCCTTTCGTGGTGGGCGACTATTCATATGCGGCTCTACCTGTCGAAAAATGTGCAGGAAAGTTCAAGCTAATCGACCAGCGAACACTTGCAATCAAAGGACATGATGGAGCAAGAAAATGGTTTGAAACAGCAGATAAGACTCTGGATAGTCTCGGCGGGAAAACTCTCGCAAGCTGGTTGGAACGCAAGAACAAACTGATTGACCAATCGTCCGCAGCAAGTCAACATCTCGTTTTGTTCGGCGCGGGCGGAACCAATGTGTGTGCGGCAGTGGCGAACACAACGAACACAGAATTTCCGTTTGTAAATGACCAGACTTTGTATGACTGGGAAGCACCCAGTGAAGATGAAGCATGGTATGTTTGTGGCATGCTGAATAGTCAAGTAGTCAACGAAGCCATTAAGGGGCATCAGCCGACAGGGAAATTCGGCGAACAACATGTTCACAAACTGCCATTATCACTGATCCCTCGATTCGATGCCAACAATCAGAAACATAGAGAGTTGTCGGCAGAATCACGAAAAGTAGCCAGCGTCGCCAAAACTGTTTCACAGCAAAGCCCGCGGTTTACCGATGTCTCGAAATCACTCGCTTCCAGACGGAGAATGTTTGTTGGCGCTCTACAGCCAGAACTCCAGAAACTGAACCAATTGGCTGAACAGATAATCAAGGAGGGGCGGTCACAATCGTAACTAATTCTGGCCAGTCCGCCATGCAGAAGGCAGAGGGATATGGATTCGACCCATACTTGACCCCCGCTACCTCGACCCGAACTGGGGCAATATTCCGAGTACATCCGTACCCGACTAAGATCAACTATCGGAGCATCATGCCATTCATCCTAGCACACACAAAGCCAGGCGAGCTTGTCTATGATTGCTTTGCGGGAACTTGCAGCACAGGGTTGGCAGCTGCTGCCTGCGCAATTCCTGATGAAGACGCAGTCCGACACACTGGCGCATTAGTGTCTAAGAATATCAATTGGGGAGCGAGACGAGCCATATGTGTAGACATCGGAGTTCTCCCCACCTTCATCGGTCGAACTCTTCTTCGTCCGATCGATGCAGAAGAGTTTGAGAAGGTTTTCAGCAAGGTAATGGACGACATCGAGAATCAATGGGGATGGATTTACGGTGCTGAAGACGATGATGGAAATGAGGGGACAATCCTCTACACTGTCCTGAGCGACATCATTGAATGCACAAATTGTGGTCGTCAATCGAAATTCATCGACCTGTTCGTAGACTTCAAAAAGGGAACTTTCAAGGCGCGTTCCAAGTGTCCGAGCTGCAACAAGGCGATCATTGCGCAATCCGCAAAGCGAGCAACCGAGATCGTATACGACGTTTTGTTGAAGACAAACGTGGAGAGAACGAAACGCGTCCCCGTTACGATACATGGCAAAACCGGAAAAAGACGGTGGGCACGCTCAATCAGAGAAAAAGACTTAGCTGTTCTATCTCGAATCGAGAACACACCACTTCCAACTTTCGTGAAACCTGTACCAATGCTTTCGGGGGGAACCCGTTGGGGCGAGCTTTACCGAGCTGGCTACCACAAGGGCATAACGCATCTCCATCACTTCTATACCAAGAGAAACTTTCTCGCTCTGTCAGTTCTCTACGATGCTGCAAGATCCGCTCCTGAGGAATATCGGGATCACTTCACTCTTGCCGTTTCAAGCTACAACGTTGCCCATTCATCGCTGATGACCCGATTCGTGTTCAAGAAAGGAAATTCTACACCTGTTAACACAAGTGCTGAGCCAGGTGTGCTCTACATAACCGGTTGTCCAGTTGAGAAGAACGTATTCCACGGAGTTCGCCATAAACTCAATGTTCTGAAAGAAGCAGCGATCGAAGTCAACAAATGGAATCCACAGGTTTACGTCTACTCACGACCTGCGCAGCAATGCGGACTACCTGACAATTCAGTCCACTTCATATTCACTGATCCGCCGTTCGCAGGCAATATTCAGTACTCCGAAATCAATTTTCTATCCGAATTCTGGCTTGGAATCACCTCAGATAACAAACTCGAAACAGTTGTAAGTGACTTTCAGCGAAAGCAGCTACAAGAGTACGAGAGTCTTCTTACCGAAGCGCTCCGTGAAAACTACCGCGTACTGAAACCCGGTCGCTATATGAGCGTGGTTTTCCATCACACAAGCAACGAAGTCTGGAATTCACTCCGTCGTGCAATATTAGGAGCCGGGTTTGAGATTGTCAATTCATCCATACTTGACAAGCAGCAGACCAGCTTCAAGCAGACAACAACCGCGGGCGCCGTGAAAAAAGACCCAATCATAGTTGCGCTCAAACGTGGGGCAAACGAGTTCCGAGAAGTGTTCACGCCTGGGACACCTGATCAATTCTTGAAAGAACGGCTGTCTAGCTTGGATCAGAACGACACCGTTGAAAGAACCTTTGATTACCTTTTCAGTCGCTACATCGGAGCATGTCTTTCGTCAGGAAAAGATGTCCAAGTGGACGCAAACCAGTTTAGAGCCGTACTTGCCAGAATCGGCAACTCACATGACGGCGTCTGGTTCATACGGGAGGGATCATGATGGCTCTCCAACAAATCAAACCAGTCTCTGCACGCGCCAATCGCACGGCTTTTCAAACCCGCGACGCCATCCGAAAAATAAGATCTCTTGGAGAAACAGATGCTCGTCTACTCTACGAACTCTTAGTCAAGGCATCACTGAAAGAGCCTATCGAAAGAGGCGAAATTTCGAGAAAACTAGCTCCCCCCAACACTATCCGACGCAACCCCCAGAAACTGCGAATTTGGAGAGATGCTTCGGAATCGCTTGCCTCGCTCGTTTCAGGTCAAGAAAGGAGGGAGGTATGGGAGCTGTACGAATGCTTGCTCACAGACAACCATGCGAAGTTGCTGGGTCAATATTTCACTCCAGGGCATGTCGCCAAGTTTGCACTCTCAGGTCTAGTTAACGTCCCAACAGCATTGCTGGATCCAATGGTTGGGCATGGCGTGTTTCTGCTTGAGGCAAGACGCCGATTTCCATCAACCCGTTTGGTGGGAGTCGAAATTGATTCCCTACCCCTTGCAGCCGCTCGTCTCGTCTTGGATGACAGCGCAACGCTTGTTTGTGCAGATGTCTTCGACTGGGCAGCAAAGAATGTGGCAAGAGATGCTCACTTCGGATTCCCTGTGATCGTCGGAAATCCTGCATACGTTAGTTACCAGACTCTCGATCAAGTTCAGGATTTCGCAAAGAAAAAGACGCCAGGCAGGGCAAGATATGGAGAGTGGCTTCTGAGCGTCCTTAAGGAAATTGCAGAGTCCAAAGGTCTCAGCACAGAACTTACGTCACTTTTCAAAGCCTGGTCGGGTCTCAGCGACCTGTCCATGTACGTCCTGACGCTTGCGTGGCTCCTGGCTGAACCAGACGGACAGATCGCATTTGTTATGAGCAATCACTGGATGGAACGTGACTACGGCAGAGCGCTCAGACAGTTCCTCTCATCTCATGGAACCATCAGAGGAATAATAACGCACCGAGCAGGGAAGTGGTTCCCTCGCGCTCAAATCCCCGCTAGCATATTTGTATACACGAAGGGAAAAGTCTCAGAACGGCAGAACTCGAAAGGGATTCCGTACGTTGAGATCGACACCCCATATTTGGAAGACATTGAGAATTATCTGACTCTCACGTTAAGAAAGAGCTTTTGGCAGTGGCTTGACTCGGTTGCAGAGCCTGCCTCGTATGGTTCCCTGCACGTCTCGTTTAGGGAATGGACAAATCACGAAGACGAGAAAAATCTACCGAGCGCAGTTAGAACCTTACAGACCCTAATTCTACCTAGCGGATTCGGTCACAAAGACTGGATTTCTCTTGATGAAGCGGGATGGAACGTACACCAAGGACTGCGCACAGGTTGCAACGAATTCTTCTACATTGAACGCGATGACAGAACTAACGGGTCATGGATTGCCACACGCACAAGAGGCGGAAAGAAGGAGCAAGTCAGCCTACGCATTCCAGACGAGTTATTGATTCCAACTATCAAGAGGATTCCAGCCACTGCTCCATTTGCCATTGGGAAGGAACACGCGGATGTCTACTTGCTGGCTTTAACTGAATCGATCACCCCCGAGGACAAAGAGTACTTGCAGCAGTACCCGAAAGACTGGTTGAAAGCATGGCACACAGAAGAGATGAATGTTCTCTCCGATCAGGTAGCGCACCATATTAGTGAGTGGGGAGCGACTCCATATGAGGGAAAGGGAAAAGTCAAAGGCCCGGTCTCATCTCTATCCGCGGTCAAAACAAACGCCTACATGCCGCCTCTAAAGCAGTCCACTGGAATCCCGAGACCTCCAAGATTTTGGTACCAGGTTCCAATTCAGCCCCGTCATTTCGCAAGAATCATATTGCCTCGGGTCTCTTCCAGCGCACCCCGAGCTTTCCTTGTCAAAGATTCGGAAACGTTGTTGATCGATGCAAACTTCTCAACTCTTAACTCAAAATCCAATGCCATTGGTTCAAAGCGCATGTGGGTTTGGTTCAACTCCAATACGTTCAGAGCGTTGTCCGAACTAAACGGAGTTCCGATGGGCGGTGGTGCCCTCAAGCTAGAAGCCCTCTTATTGTCTCAACTGCCAGTAGCAAAAGCGATCCGTGATACAGGAGAAAGTATCTTTGACAGGCTCAGCCAGCTATTGGAGGGCTCAGCAACAGGTGATGAACAGGCACTCCACATTGGCAGCATAATCGACGCAGAGTTATTCGGACTGGGAATTTCCCAGAGTAATCTCAAAACGATCAAAGGACGGATGAAACAGCGTATGAAGAGCCCCTAAGTCACGACGAGGTCGAAGTGGCGAGCAAACATGAACCAAATCGACTCAGAAACCACGAAGTGTGCGGAACGCCCAATTCGACGAGTAAGCCTCTTCGACCAGGCTGTCATGTTCTTCACGAAAGGGGGCTGGTTCGGTCTCAAGCCAAAGGAGGCGCCCTACCACATACTTGCGGGGTTCACTCAGGATGGCATGTCAGTTCATAAGACGATTGAACGGTCGAACTTGCATGTTCCGCTAGCACAAGCCACGAACGAGGCGCTGAAGGCAGGGCTTGACACATTCTTTTCGGAGATTCTCGGGAACGAGATTGACCCGACAGCTGACAAGTTCAGGGACTGGACGGCTCTGATTCCGCGGTCAACTTCACCCGATACTCCGCTAGCCCGAAAGCTGATCGTAGAAAACGGCAGGAAAGCATCCCTGACGCTCGCACCTCTAATAGAGATGGGAGCGGTTCGTTCGCTGCACGCCCTCTACGACGTGATTCCGATGGCTAAGGTAGAGGGTCGGCAGTTCAAGTGGGCTCTCGCCTATCCTACGCGGAAGATTCGAGAGTTCAATCCAAGAAGTCTGCGCTGGATGCATGGATGGAACGGACACTACTACATGATCTCTGACCGCAAGCGCAACATGCTTCTCAGAACCACTTTTGGCATCACCAAAAAGCAGCCCTGAAACAGAGGGTCAGATTGCTTTTTCCAGGAAAGCGATCATGTTCTCGACGGCTGACGAGACTTCTGCATCGCTAATCGGTTTTCTCGCACCTGCGTGTGCTGCGATATTGCGGTAGGTGTTGCAGACTCCATCGAGTACCTTGTATCCACTGGAAGAGGAGGTCTTCCTGTACCCTCAAGACCTATATTTTAGTTAATTTACCTTAAATGACTAACCTTTGGAGGGGCGTCACACCGTGGAAGATGAGGCGTCGAGGAAGATACTTCAAGTTCTTACCAGCATTGATGGCAAACTGGACAAGCTGGATGATCTCCTAAGCGTCATGAAGATGGGTCAGAAAGCCTCGATTGAGCAGACGAAAGCGGATATGCTTGGGAAATCCAAGCTCCGACGTGACGTGTACAAGCTCTGTGATGGGAAGCACAACGTTTCGGAGGTAGCGGAGGCGCTCAACAAGTCAATCTCGCTGGTCAGTCAGTCGATTGCCACACTTCAAGAAGCAGGGCTCATCGCTGAGGAGAGAAGGGGGAAGACACGGTATTATGACAAAGTCGTCTAAGAAAAGTAACAAGAAAACAATACCATCAGACTCCGAGCTTCTCGCCGAAATTAGCCATAAACTGGACATGGTTGTAGCTGGCATAGCGGCTCAAAACAAGGACAGTAATTTGCAGGTCGAAAGGTTGTCGGATAGATTTGAGCCGATGGAGATGGCTGACATTCTCGGATCGACACCGAATGCGATGAGAGTACGGCTTTTCGAACTCAGGAAGAGTAAGGGAGGGAAAAAAGCACGGAAGAAAAAGAGTTAGAAAGGCTGCATGCCGAGCTGGTTCCGATCAAGAAGCTGCTAATTCTGATCGCCTCTAAATCTGGCGCCACACAAGCGGAGATAGGGAAATTACTGGGTGTCGGTGATCGTGGTGTCAGAAGGCTCTTGGAGGAAGAATAGGCTACCGTCAGCTAACCATCGAGCGTGAGAATGTGACAGGCCCATTAGAGAAGGATGTAAAAGAGATCAGATGGCGGGTCGAGGGAGTCGAGAAATCCGTAGACCTCCTCGTCAGAGCCAATCGACCAGAAATCATCGCAGACGTGATGAAATTCTTCGGAAGATCAAGAGACAAGGTGAAGGTGTTTCTGGAAGTGGATGGCGAGAAGACCGTAGAGGCAATCACGAAGAAGCTGAAAATGCAGAAGCCCAACGTGTCCCCAAGAATAACCGAACTGAAAGATCAAGGACTGATCGAGCTCAAGAAGATCACATCACAGGGCTACCACATATACGCAAAGACAGAAAAGGTCAAAATCCTCGACCTTGAGCGAGAGCTCAGGAAAAAGTTCCGCCTCTAACGGCATAACCAATGTCCAAACTCTCAGAGTCCGAAGCACGGGCTCAACTCCAGTCTGACATTATGAACTTGTTTCATAGTAACGATTGGAAAGACATGGATGATTTCTCAGTCAAGCTAACAGCCAAACTTATGTCAGAAAAGGCTACTTCACAACCTCAAATCAGAAAATCGATTGATGCCATCCCGTCTACTTTCTTCAAAGCTAACACGGTTTCAAAGGAGAAAGTGTCCAAAACGCTATTCGAGTCTCTGAGCGCAAGTCTTCCATCCTACGTCTACAATGCATCCGACATACTCATGGTGACCGACATCTTCCCGGAGACCAGTAAAATATCGGACGACGCAGCTGAGGCACGCCTAAGCGACTTTCAGAAGGACGAAAGAACTCTTCAGAACAATCTGCGCAAGGTCTTCAGAAAGAGACATGCAAGCCTCGCTAAGAGAACCCACGACTCCTCCAAAGAGGTCGCAGACATTGAGAAATTCGTCCTGAACCTCAACGGTAGGAAGCTGACCTTAACCGTCGTTGTGAAGGGGTTCAAGAGCACCAAGAGCACCAAACAGAAGCTGACTTGGGAGGACATTGCTCATCAGATTTTCAAGGCAACACGAGCGCATCCAGACCACGTCCTACTCGTGAGCGCCAAAGAACCAGTCGACGAGCTAATCACAAACATCGAGGAATACAACGAGCAGATTTCTCGTCCGGGATGTGTCATCTTCATTCCACCTCTCGACATGGTTCGCATCTTCGTTGCGAATGGGCTTTGAGGGTCTGGAATTAGAGTCTAGTGTTGATGTGTGAGGATAGGGCTCGAATCTCTCCCCTGGCGAGTCGCGTGTCCTCTTGTGTGAGGCAGGGAACCATGTGGGAGAAAAGGTTGCGAACCCTTTTGATGCATTCCATGTGTCCGAGGAAGAATTCCATCGTGGGGAAGAGTTCGGGAATGCACTCGGACTGGTAGGCTTTCACGATCTCTTCCAACTGCCCGAGGGTGATCAAATGTATGGGCAAGATTTCGACATCGGATGAGTCCCCAATCCACGGCATCAAGTCTCGTCTTCGCTTCTGTTCTTCAGCGTACTCGTAGACTGTTGGGAGCCTAGTTTTGAGTGAGACTTCCCACCAGTTGACTGTATAGCAGGTTGAGAGAAATTTGTGGATGGCCATGCGTAGTCCGTTCTCGAACTGGTAGAGCGGAGAGAAGAGTTGCGTGCCTACCGGTATGACATCCAAGTATTCTACGGGGATGCGAACTAGGCGCTTCAACGGCGTACTACTTTGCGCGCTTGCGTTTGAACCTGGAGTTGGCTACGACCTGTTTTGAGCAGCCGCATACCTTCCCAATCTCCTCGTCTGTGAGTCCGAACTTGTCCAAGATTTCCACCTTCCTCACTAGGCTGGATTGGGGTTCGGTGGAGATGCATAGGTATGCGAGCATCAGTCGGACTGGGTCTTTTTCCTTCACGACTTCTTGCTCTTTCGTTTGCGAGGCACCTTCTTGCTTTGTGATTTCAGCGTGCGAACTGAGGTGACGGGGCTGCCGACTATTTTGGCGATCTCGGTGTTGCCGTAGCCAAGTCGATCGAGTACCTTGATCTGCTCTTCGCGCTTCTGAATCTCCTTGACGGCGATGTATCCGAAGACTAGCGACAGGCTTGGAAGCCCATGTTCATCTTCGCTTTTGTGTTTCAAATTGCGTCGGCTTCAGCATGCAGGGTATGGCTACATAGCGTTTGCGTAGCCAACTAGCCGAACCAGGTTTATCTCTTCTTTTTGGAAAATCTGGTCAGTTTGTCATCTAAATCGGTGAGGAGTTTGTTGAGTTTTGCGACTTGTAGTCCGACTTCGTCTAGTAGCCATACGACTTCCGGGGGTATGTTGGCTACTGCCTGTTCGCTGCGAACCATTCGGAGGCAGAATTTTCTTTCGCACTCGTTGCAGAAGTAGATGCGGCTTATTCCTCGGGTGTTGTACCGGAAACCGCACTTCTTGACATCCGGCGAGCCACAGTACTTGCACTTCAGTGAGGCTTCGTCGATTGGCTCCAATTCTTCTTGGAAGCTTCGGTTCGCTTTGCGTGCGAGTTGGGCAGCGTAGATGTGCTCACAATAAGGTTCAGTCTTTGCGGTTACGCAGTCGCAAGTCCAGTTGCCATCCTTGAGTTCCACAATCCAGTACCCTTCGAGCCCGGTCTTGATGGCGGTCAGGTTCGGGCTGAGTCGGCGGACTGTGCCGTCGGTGCAGTAGAGGTCGAAGCCACGCTTCTTAATCTCTTGGCTGGTTGTGCTCATTGTCGGTCTCCTGCGGCAGCTTTTTCAGCCGAACAACCACATGGATTTGCCCGTGGAACTCGCATGGTCTTGAAGGCTCGGTCTCGCATTCTGCAAAGCCGCAACTCGAAAACACAGTACGTTACGATCCCGTCGGCGATGGTCACCGATTCCCAGTACCCATTCAAGGGCGACGAAGAAGTAGACTTGGAGATAGTTGGGAAGAAGCTCATCATCACGCCCGCCTCGAAGAAGATGTGACCTCGTTGATGCTGAGTTCGCTGAAAATTATCCCTACGGCTTTCTCGACGGTTGGGTAGAGGTTTCTTAGGAAGCGTGCAAGGTCGGCGTCGAACTCTTCAGGCTTCATGCAGACCAGTTCTCTGTCAGGTTTCTTGGCGTACTTGTTGAACGGGCACGACATTACCGGGCACTGTCGACATTCGTAGCCTGGGACTAGTACTGGGCGGTTGTTGAGAATTCTCTGCGCCTTCCCTGCCAGATCCTTGACTGACTCGCTGAGGAAGGCTGCGTGGTCGTCTGGACTGAGAAGTGTTACCTGTCCAGTCATTATTCTGACTAGGAGTACCGGTTCGCCGCCGAGCAGGTAGCGTTCAACCTGCGCCAAGTCCAACCCGAGACTTGCCTTGATCTCCACGACGATTGTTCGGTGACCACCTTGAATCTTCAGCTTCTTCCCTTCTGTGATTATCACGACGTCGTATCGTCCGAGAGTTCCGTTCTCTTCTGTTAGGAGTTGGAATTCAACTCCCGCCGCGGCGAGTGCGGATTTGAGGCGGTCGATGAGTTTGAGTTTGGCGCCCTCATGCTTCATCAAATAGTAGGGGTCAAATCGTGTATCTGTTCGAGAGCCCTTGTTTTCTAGTGAGTGGGTAGCGAATGTTTCGCAACTCGTCGTCGCCAGAACTGCAGAAGCCTTCGCCTTCGACGAACCCGTCTTCACTGTCAGCTCGTCGAGAAGCCTATCGTACGGCAGACGCGTCAACTGATCCGAGATCATAAGATCCCGGCCGGGCGAGACCAGTTAAAGATGTGGAGAGTTAAGCTGTTAGGCGCCTAAACCCTCAAGCCCTTAGGCTTCGAGGAGAAGTTGAATTTACGCACAAAACCACGAATTTTTAGACACCCTAGCGAATTTTGGAGCCTCGGGCGGGGTTTGAACCCGCGACCTGCCGCTCTCTTGAGGAATTACGAGGCGGCCGCTCTCCAGTACCCTAAGGTGAGGGATC
>Ga0315280_10004030_pt1 | contig 22041 bp, 23 predicted proteins | sample YL17G06_40_MG_FD_203697 | JGI IMG/M metagenome (GOLD analysis project Ga0315280, IMG submission 203697) | Sediment microbial communities from Yellowstone Lake, YNP, Wyoming, USA - YL17G06_40 | ecosystem: Environmental > Aquatic > Freshwater > Lake > Sediment | place: USA: Wyoming | collected...
GGTACCCGCCACTGCTGTTACGAAGCAACTCATTGACCTCTGTCGTGAAAAAGGGTTGCTTATGATTTCAGCGGGAACCCACTCCAATATCGTTCGTCCATTGATGTCTTTAGTGATCACAGATGAACAACTCGAAAAAGGGCTTTCTATCATTGAAGAAACCCTCAGCGAACTTGAATATGCTTGAATTCAAGTGATGGCTAAAAATATGGTTCTCGATAAGTTTCTAGAAGAATTTAATCATAGAATTGAAGGAGATAAAAATTATGCGCACATAATGATCGAAATCCCCTCTTCCTCAAAAACATTTGAAGAGGCAAAGAAAATTATTGAAGATTTTGGAGTGCAAATCATTGAGCTAAGTTTTCTATCCCCTAATTGGATATTACTCAAACTCAATGTTGGTGACATGCGCAATATTGCTCTTAAATTGACTGAACAAGGATTCTTCATCAAAGGAATCAATGCGCTACCATTTAAAATCTGAACCTATTCTCCTAAATCTAGCAGGGAGAAATAATGGAACTTGAAAAAGCGGATGTATTGATCGTTGGCGGCGGGATCATGGGAAGCTCCTTGGCTTATCACCTCGCCAAAGAGAAGAAGAGTGTAATCCTTCTTGAAAAAAGCCACGTCGGGGCTGAAGCCTCTGGTCGAAATGGAGGGGGGGTGCGGCAGCAATCAAGGGACCCTGCAGAACTTCCCTTGGCAATGAAGAGTGTGGAGATGTGGTCTGGCCTTTCGGAGGAGCTCTCTTACGACGTTGAATATAAGAGAGCCGGAAATTTGATCGTCGCCCGGACCCCGCAGCAACTTGAGGCCTTCGAAAGTAGAGTAAAGCGAGAACGGAAGGCAGGTCTGGATGTAAGAATGGTGACACCAGATGAGGCCTGCAGGCTTTTGCCGAGTTTGAACAAAGAGGACATCATTGGAGGAACCTATTGCCCCACAGATGGGACGGCTAATCCTATCCGGACTACCTTCGCATTTGCAAGGGCGGCAAAAGCCGCTGGAGCTAAGATTTATACTTGCACTGAAATTATCGGCATGGAATTGGCTGGAAATGTGATCAATGTGGTTGAGACAACGAGAGGAAAGATGTGGGGAGAAGTTGTGGTGAATGCGGCTGGCCCTTGGGCTCCGGTCATCGGTCGCATGATCGGAGTTGATATACCCATTCAGCCCAAACGATGTCAGATAATGGTTACCCAACAACTACCTGATGGAGCCTGCACCCCCTTTTCGGAGGTGTCAGGAGGTTATGGCTGGTGGACACAAACCCTTCATGGAAATGTTCTTCTTGGACATAACAGTCGACCGGTAGATCAATATGATTACGGCGTAACTTTTGAAGCTATAGCTTTTCAGACTCACCAGACAGTTAAATTTCTACCCTCCTTTGGCAAAGTTCCTGTGATTCGGTGCTATTCCGGGATTACGGCATGGACTCCGGATGCAATCCCTATTATCAGCTATTTGACCGAAGTCAAGGGGTTTCTAATTGACGCTGGGTATTCAGGCCATGGTTTCTGTTTAGGGCCCGTCTCTGGCAAACTGGTTTCAGAGCTAATCTTGAAGGGGAAGCCATCTCTTCCACTAGACTCTTTTGACTACTATCGATTTCACAAAGGATCGATTAAGGAAGCCATAAGCCACTAATTCTTTTAAAGGCGAAAAAATGAGAATAGAAAATCACCCGATTTTAGGACCACTTTCTAATAAGCCGACAATTGAGATTGAAGTTGATGGGAAGAAGATTCCTGCTATTCCAGGAGAAATGATCTCCTCGGCTTTAATCGCAGCCGGGATAAGAGTTTTTAGGAGAACACTTAAGAAGAATGAACCGAGATCGTATTTTTGTGGGATCGGTCAATGTACTGATTGCATGATGATTGTGGACAATGTTCCAGGTGTCAGGGTTTGCATCACTCCGGTAAAGGAAGGAATGCAGATCAAAACACAAATCGGCCTCGGGACATGGGAAGTCTGATTATGTTGAAAACAGACGTTGCAATTATAGGAGCAGGGCCGGCAGGGCTTTCAGCAGCTGTTGAATCGGCAAAAGCAGGGGCGAAGACAACCTTGATCAATGAATATATCGAGCCCGGAGGTCAATTAACAAAGCAGATCCATAAATTTTTCGGCTCCAGCGATCATAAAGCAGGGGTTAGAGGAATTGACATTGCAACCCTTCTTTTTAAAGAGATTAATGAATTGAAAGTTGAAATGATGATGGGAGCGACGGTCTGGTCCATCTTCAACTCCAACATTCTTGGTATCGTTTATAACGGGAAGAACGAAATGCTGCGAGCCAATAAGATCATCTTAGCAACGGGTGCATCAGAAAACCCCTTAGCTTTCCCTGGCTGGACTATTCCAGGAGTGATGGGGGGTGGAGCTGCTCAGACGATGATCAATCTCCAAAGGGTTCTGCCTGGAGAAAGAGTACTTATGGTAGGTGCTGGCAATGTGGGACTCATCGTTGCCTATCAACTCCTTCAAGCAGGGGCGGAGGTGGTGGCTGTCGTTGAGGCCCTTCCTTACGTGGGGGGCTATTCTGTCCACGCTGCCAAGATTGCTCGGGCTGGGGTTCCTATTTTGACCTCTCACACCGTCAAAATGGCTCATGGTCAGGAAAAGGTGGAGGGTGCGACGATCGCCGAAGTAGATAAACGATGGAAGCCTGTCGTCGGCACGGAGAAAGAATTAGAAGTGGACACCATCTGCATTGCGGTTGGCTTAACACCCTTGGCTGAACTGGCATGGTTGGTCAATTGCAGATTTATCTGGGTGGGGAATCTAGGTGGGTATGTCCCTCTTTACGATGAAAAGATGGAAACCACGGTCAGGGGATTCTACGTAGCTGGAGATGCGGCTGGCATTGAGGAAGCATCAACAGCCATGGAGGAAGGCAGGATTGCCGCTATTTCCGCTGTGGAAACCTTGGGCCTTATGACTCAGCAGAAGGCCTGTGCTCTCAGAATGGCTGCCTATGACCGATTAAAAGAATTTCGCATTGGCCCCTTTGGAAAGATGCGAGACCAAGGAAAGCGATTGATCTGGAGAGAAAGAGAAAAATATGAGAAGTGGGTATAGAGGGTATACAAGATAAGGAAACGTACTATTATTTCAAGAAGGAGAAAAATGTGGGAAAAACGCTAATGATCTTTGGACTCGGTGACCTTGGCGGGTGGGTTTTGGAGTTCTTTGCGAGGCGGGTTGGATTATCCACTATCATTGCAGCTGATATCAAAGAAGAGTGGGGAGTAATGAAGACTCACTGTGCAGCTGCGGGAGCAGGACTCGAAGGTTATTCTAAAACAATAAAGTTCGAGAAATGCGATGTAAAGGACACAGAATTTACAGCGGAGCTAATAAACAAGTATAAACCCGATGTCATATACAGCTCCCTGACGCTTTCGGCTTGGCTTCCAAACCGGGTTTTGATTAAAGCATTTGGAAAGAAATATCACCAAGCCAGTGTCCATGGAGTCCCAACACAGATTACACTCCTTTATAAATTGATGGAAGCACTCAAAAGATCTGGCCATAAGGCTCCCGTAGTGAACCATTCTTATCCAGACGTGACCAATTGCATATTGTATCGAGCGGGTTATCCCGTTACCATTGGTGCCGGAAACCTGGACAACGTAGTTGCTGAAGTGAAGAGAAAAGTAAGCATTTCAGAAAATGTTCCATTTACCGAGGTGATTGTCTACCTGGTCGCTGAACATGCTTTGAACGTTTTTGGCTCAAGGGGGGGAGCACCATACTTCTTAAAAGTATTGGTAGGCGACCAAGATATCACCAAGAAGACCGACGTAGATTCGTTGCTTTCAGATAAGCTCATCACTTCACCACCGGACCAAACGAGCTGGCTTAATCATCCATTCATAGCATCTTCCGCTGTCAGAAATGTGATGGCTATGATCAATGACACTAATGAATTCGCTTGCGCCCCTGGTCCCAATGGTCTTCCGGGTGGGTATCCGGTCAGGATTAGTGGAAAAGGAGTGGAGGTTGTACTTCCTGAGGGAATAACGATGGAACAGGCCATCAAGATTAACATGGATGGCATGAGAATGGAGGGGGTTGAAGAGATAAAAAATGATGGTACGACTGTGATTACACAGGAAGGAAATAAGGTGATTAAGGAACTGTTCGGAATGGATTTGAAAGAAATTCGTCTCTCGGACATGGAGGATCTCGGAAAGGACATAGCCGAAGTCAAGAGAAAGCTGATTAAAAAATATACCCAATAACAAATGAAAAAAGTTAGAACTTAGGGGAGACAATACATATCTTTCATCCCTGTAACCTCGAAGAAAGCAAAGTAATTGATGACCGAGGTAGGTTATACAAATTGGCTCGAAACAATGATTTTTTTGGAAATATTTGAGGCATAGGAAATTAATTGAGCGGAAGAGACAGACAGAGAAATATAAGCAGAGGGTATAAATCAAGTGGGGTTTTAACAGAAGAAGAACTCCTTTCTCTTCCTGGGGTTCCGTCAAAAAAAAGGGCTGCTGAGGGACCTGTGGCTGTTGTCGAATGCGCCGAGAAGTTTCCATGCAATCCATGTGAGACTGCTTGTGTTCATGGGGCGATAAAGATTGGAAAACCAATCATCAATCTTCCAGAATTAGATGTAGAGGCTTGCCTTGGTTGTGGAGAATGTATTCCGCAATGTCCAGGATTGGCTATTTTCGTAATGGACTTTACCTATTCTGACAGTGAGGCTTCTATCTCTTTTCCTTACGAGTTTCTAAATCTCCCAAATGTAGGGGATGAGGTAAAAGCTGTGAACCGCGCAGGAGAGGTAGTCACAACGGGAAAGGTGATCAAAGTTGAGAACCATCCAAGTCAGGATAGGACATCCGTAATTACAATCAGTGTCCCTAAACGATTTGGTTGGGAAGTAAGAGGTATTCAAAGAAAGGCATGCAAGAGAGATGAGCGAAGATGATGATCTTATAATTTGCCGTTGCGAAGAGGTGACCCAAGGAGAGATCCTTGAGGTAATGGAAATGGGTGCAGAGGCTCTCAATGAGGTGAAGCGGCTAACCCGTGCGGGCATGGGGCTGTGCCAAGGAAGAATCTGTCGTAGATTGGTGATGCAGATTTACGCGGAGAAGATAGGCAAAAAGCTGGAGGAGATAAAACCAACGACCTACCGGCCTCCGGTTAGACCTATAATCGTTGAAACTTTGGCCACTGGCGTCGAAGCCATTGAACTTGGTGTGGAATACCAGATCGAAGCAGAAAAGACGAATGGTTTATTTAAGGAAAAGGAGGGGGTGTATAGAGGATAACGGAAGTTTCTCAGATTACGATCCGATGGTTGGCAAGGGAAAGGAGGTGGTTGAAATAATTCATAAAAATCCTTAGTTGCAATGGTAAAAGGAGATGATGTTGCAGGGGTAGTTTCTTAACACAATAAAAGGTCTTAAATAAAGGAGGTAAGCTATGAAGTTCTATGCTGATAGTTTAAAAAAATGGAAGTGGGGAATCATTTTTACGCTTCTGGGGGCACTTCTTTTCGTGGCCCCGGTGTTAGCGCCCTCAAAAAATGAAATTAAGATTTCAAATTATGAAGATATTGGATCCCTCGATCCTGGCTGGTATATCTCAGAACCGCGCGACTTCTTGGTAATGAGTTGCATTTATGACGGCTTGTTTAAATATGAAGAAGGCTCTTGGAAAGTGGTGCCGAGTTTAGTTGAATCTTGGGATGTTTCACCAGATCACTGTAAAATTATTTTTAAACTTCGTAAGGGTGTTCAGTTCCATAAAGGTTATGGTGAATTGACTGCTGAGGACGTCAAGTTTACCTATGAGCGTCTTTTTGCACCTGATTGCGATGCTACTGAGAAAAAGCAGCTCGAAGCGATCGATCACCTCGATGTGCTGGATAAGTATACCGTCAGGATGGTTCTTAAGAGACCAATGGCCCAACTTTTCACTCTCACCCTGCCGATGCATACTGGTTTTATCATCAGCAAGAAGGCTTACGAGAAGCTGGGTAAAGATGGATTTAGGATGCATCCAGTTGGCTCTGGGCCATATGAGCTTGAGTCATGGGAGCCCAAGACCCGAACAGTTCTTAAGGCCTTCAATGATTACTGGAGAGGAAAACCAAAGATCGATAAGGTTGTGATCATCCCCATCCCTGATGAGACCACAGCGGATACAGGTCTTAAAACCGGCGAAATCGATATCGGTTACTTTCCCTTGAGAAATATTAAGTTCTACGAGAAGGATCCTAAATTCAACCTTATCAACAAACCAGCAACGTATTGGATTTGGATCGGATTTACTCATGACAAACCACCTTTCGATAACCTTAAGCTTCGTCAGGCCTTTCGCTACACGGTCAATGTGGACAAAATCCTTGAGGTCGTCTTTTTTGGTGCAGCGAAACGGGCCAATGCCATATTCCCTTCAGGCACGTATGGACACTGGAAAGACGCTCCCGTTTACAAACAGGATCTGGCTAAGGCAAAACAACTTCTCAAAGAGGCAGGTAAGCCTGATGGGTTCAAGGCTACCCTTAATTGCGCCAATGTGGATTTTAATAAGGTTATTGGCGAAATCATCAAAGCCGATGCGGCTAAGGTAGGCATTGATCTTGAGATAAGTGTCAATGAGGTTGGTGCCTTTAACGAAGCTAATAAAGCTGGCAGATACAATATGTTTGTCGAACGTTGGTCATATTATATGGATCCCCATATGACTTTAAAGCATCTTACTACTGATTCCAAATGGAACATTACTCGCTGGAATAACAAGGAATTTGACGAGTTGGTCCTCAAGGCAGAATCAGAAATGAACCCTGCGAAACGCGAAAGTATGTATGTTAGAGCACAGCAGGTGATGGACGAGGAGTGCTACGGAATTTTTCTAACTAATGGCGTTAGGGCATGGGTGACTCAAAAGGATATCGATGCTGGTAAAGTATATCCTAATGGTCGACTGGCACCTTGGACAATGAGCTTTAAATAATTAAAAAAATTTTATCAGAGACGTGTAAGCCCTGGGACTGAACGGATTTTATATAAACCGTGACTAAGAAATTAGTATCGCTCAAAAGTACATGCCCTCAAAGTTAAATGAAGGTAAGGTCGGTTGGTAAACAACCCGAAGATGTTCAACAAATGCCTGATTCGTAAGAAATCGATCCTTTTGAAATCGTCACAGGGGAAAAGAGAATGTTTAAGTATATTGTCAAAAGATTATTATGGATGCTGCCGACCCTGCTGGGCGTGATGCTATTACTTTTCAGCCTGACTTATTTCCTACCGGGCGATCCTGTTTCGATCTTGCTTGGTCCCAGGGCTACCCCCGATCTGGTGGTATTAATCAAAGAGAGATTGCGTCTTAATGACCCTATACATGTGCGTTTGGGTTATTACCTTTTAGGGGTGCTTAAGGGAGATCTCGGTACTTCTGTGTGGTCAGGATATCAGGTTCGTTCACTTATCGCAAAAGAGCTGCCGCACACTATTGTTCTTACCTTCACCAGCCTTGGGGTGGCAGCCTTGTTTAGTATTTTTATTGGCGTATTTGCCGCTATGAGGCAAGAAAACCGCAAAGGCTTTACGGTCACGATCGTTTCGCTCTTGAGTGTGGCGGCACCCGACTTCGTGTGGGCCCTGCTTTTGGTACTCTTTTTCTGCATTAAGCTACCCCTTTTCCCGGCCCTGGGGGCCGGCGTAAAAGGAGACCTTATCGATATGGCGGTCCACCTGATCTTGCCAGCAACGGCCCTCGCCATTCCATGGTTTGGGTACCTTTCACGCCTTACTCAAGAATCCATGAACGAGGTTTTGGGATCAGATTACATCCGAACAGCAAGGGCTTTTGCAATACCCAAGAGAATAATTGCTTACCGATACGCGTTGAAAAACGGCATTATTCCAACAATCACAGTACTCGGCATGGGAGTAGGGAAGCTATTGGGCGGAGCGGTCTTCGTTGAAATAATTTTCAATCGTCCAGGAATGGGTAAACTGATCGTCGACGCAGTTTACCAGCGTGACCTGCCAGTGGTCCAAGGGGCAATCCTGGTGACCGCCTTGATGTTTGTTTTGGCTAATCTTCTTGCCGATATTTCGTATGCTTTTCTGGACCCTCGGATCCAGTATGATTGACGAATGGAAAAGCCATGAATTTGCAAAGTTCTCCTGAAATCATAGGAGCTACGTTGGCTTCGGGAATGTACATCAAACGCAGTTGGAGCTCCAAGGCCCGAGTAGCGTTCAGGGCAATCTTTAAAGTCCGAGGGGCGTTATGGGGGAGTATTTGGGTAGCAGTTATGATTTCTTTTGCAATTTTCGCTCCCTGGTTGTCGCCAGCCGACCCTAATGTGCAGGATCTTGACCATCTGTTTGCTAGCCCTAGCTTTCAACACCCTATGGGGACAGACTACCTGGGCCGCGACCTTTTATCTCGGATGATTTACGGCTGCCGAATTGCCATGATGGTTGCCTTTGGTGCGGCCACCTTAGCAACCATATTCGGTGTAATTCTTGGGGTGACAGCGGGATATAGTGAAGGAGGAAAAATCGATTATGCCCTGATTTTAATTTTCGACGTTGTTCGAGCTTTTCCTCAAATAATCCTGGCAATAGCCATCATTGCTGTTCTTGGCCCATCAATCCTGAATTTAATATTGGCCTTGGCCTTTACCGGCTTTCCTTTTTACGGAAGACTGACCCGGGCGCAGGCAATGGTAGTTAAGGAATCCGATTATGTCAAAGCAGCTGTTTCCATGGGACTTAAGCACCATAAGATAATCTTACAACATATTATCCCCAATATCTTGATTCCGGTGATCGTCTGTCTTGGGATGGATCTGCCTTGGTATATCATTTATGAAGCCGGTCTCTCATTCTTAGGATTAGGGGTCAGGCCTCCAACTGCTTCCTGGGGCATCATGCTTCGTGATGGGTATACATATATCGATACTTCCCCTTGGATGATTCTCTGGCCGGCACTCGCAATTGCCTCTGCGATGCTTGCATTTTCTTTTTTCAGTCAGGGAATAAAGGCTGCTCTGGATCCTAAGAAACGGGAAAGATGATGTCTCACGCAATGATTGAAATAAATGAATTGACCCTTGATTATGAGTTTGGTGGCCGGCTGATGCGGGCACTGGATCAAGTGAGCTTCAAGCTGGAGAGAGGGGAGGTGCTTGGAGTCGCTGGAGAGAGTGGCTGTGGAAAATCCACTTTGGGCCTCTCCATTATTAGGCTGTTGCCCAAGATCGCGAAAATCAAGGGAGGGGGGATTTTATTTAAGGGGCGCGATCTGCTCAAGCTTTCTGAGGAACAGATGAACCGAGAAATCCGTGGTAAAGAAATTTCCATGATTTTCCAAAACCCGCAGAGTGCATTGAACCCAGTCTTTAAAGTTGAGACCCAAATGACCGATGTGCTTCTTTATCAGTCGAGATATCAAAATGAGGGAAGACGCAAAACCAGAAATGAGATTAAAAAGGAAGCCATTGCCAAATTAAAGGAAACAGGCATCGCTGATCCGGCCGAGCGAATTTCAAACTATCCTTTCGAGTTTAGCGGTGGTATGAAGCAACGAGTAATGATTGCGATGGCCCTCTCTTCAAAGACATCGCTTTTAATTGCCGACGAACCGACGACGGCCCTCGATGTAACCATCGAGGCCCAAATTCTCGAGCTGATAAGGGATATGCACGCCAAGTACAAAACTTCTATTCTGTATATAAGCCATGATCTTGGTGTCCTCTCCGAAATCTCTAAACGGATCATGGTCATGTACGCAGGACGAATTTTTGAGATGGGACAGACGGAGGTAGTCCTGCAAGAGCCCAGACATCCCTATTCCGCTGCCCTTTTGGAATCTCTACCCGGAACTCACACGAAGAGAGATAGGTTGCTTTCCCTGCCTGACTTCGTACCATCTTTGGATCGGTTACCCTCAGGCTGCTCTTTTCACACTCGATGCCGTTTTTCCAAAGAGATTTGTCATCAGAAAGTTCCACCACTTCTGGAAGTATCTACAGGCCATTGGTCAGCTTGTTTTTTGGAACATCAGGATAAGGGAAAGCATAAATGGAAATGGTTTTGATACAAATTAAAAACTTAAAAACACATTATATCCTTCGAAAAGGCCTTCTTTCCAAAATGTTAGGCCAAGGACAAAAGATTGTTCACGCCGTCGATGGTGTAAGTCTGGAAATTAATAAAGGGCGGACATTCGCCTTGGTGGGAGAAAGTGGCTGTGGTAAATCAACGATAGGTCAAAGCATTTTTCGCTTGGTGGAGCCATTGGAAGGTGAAATTCTTTATAAAGGCCAAGATGTTCTGAAAATGGATCAAAAAAGCTTAAGGAAATTTCGTCAAAGGGTGCACCTCATTTTTCAAGATCAATTTGGTTGTCTGAACCCACGCATGACCGCTGGACAGATTATTGCTGAACCGCTCATAAACTTCAAATCTGAAAACCGACTGAATGGAAAAGTGGCTCAAAAAGTCGCGGAGCTTCTGAAAGCAGTTAACCTCACTCCTGAGGACGCCATAAAATTTCCTAATGAATTTAGTGGCGGACAGGCGCGTCGTATAGGGATAGCCCGCGCCATCGGATTAAATCCTGATTTCATCGTCTGCGATGAGCCAACCTCGGGACTGGATATCTCCACTGCGGCGACTATTCTTAATCTGCTGAAGGATCTTCAAGAACGCCTTGATATAACCTACTTGTGGATATCTCATAATTTGGATCAAGTTAAATACATAGCCCATGTTATCGGAATCATGTATCTGGGCAAAATTGTGGAGATCGGTAAGACTGAGGATGTTTTTGGAAATCTGGCTCACCCGTACAGCCAGGCTTTGGTTTCGGCCGTGCCTCAAGTGGGATTAGCAAACCGTAGGGAAAAGATCATCCTAAGCGGCGACGTACCTAGCCCCCTTAACCCTCCGGATGGTTGCCGGTTCCGCACCCGTTGTCCTCATACCTTTAAAAGGTGTGAAAAGGAAGAACCCCAATTGGTCGATTTGGGTTCGGGGCACTTCGCGGCTTGTCACCTTTTGTACCAATGATTTTATAGAGGTACCGATATGAACAAATCCATTAGCGTAGCAGATCTTCGAAACAGATTGGAATGCTACGTGCTTGATTATCCTCAAAAATCAAATGAAAGGGATTTCTGGCGGACACCGCTGCTGGTCACAGCGAGGACTGATAAACGTTTTACCATCCTCCCCAAAATAGCAGCAGAGAATCATTGGAGGCCAGAAGATCTGCTTAAGTCTGCCCGCGCAATAATTGTTTTTTTTATGCCATTCAAGGAAGAGATAGTGGAGGAAAATCATCCGGGCAAGTTTCCGTGCCCCAACTGGGGATTGGCCTATGAGGCTACTAACCGACTAATTGAAAACGCCTGTGGGCAATTACGCGATGTTTTAGAAGCAAGCGGTCATGCTGCTATGGTAACCCCCGCTACGGAAGATAGTGTGCTCATGGCACGTTGGTCTCACAAACATCTGGGGCATTTGGCTGGATTAGGAAGATTAGGTATCAATGCCCAGCTTATTACCCCTTCGGGCTGTGCCGGACGGCTTGGTAGTTTAGTAACCGACGCTGACTTGGGTGACCATCCCTTAATTACAAAACCTGAGTTATGCTTATACAAGATCGGCCAGGAGTGCCTGAAATGCATACCGCGTTGTCCCGTGGGTGCTGTGAGCATCGAAGGCATCAACCGCCAGCGATGCAATAAACGGCTCCAATTCAATTTTAAGCACCGTGGCACAATGGGTCTCGGTGAAAATACCCATGGTTGTGGTAAGTGTCAGGTTAACCTGCCCTGCAGTCTTAGAGATCCTACTACATCAGAGTCGGGAATTCTCACAAATATTGTCCACCGACATGGGAAAACAGGGGCTACGGCTTCGATACCCATGTCCGATAGGGGAAAACCGAAAAGGCCACGAAAACATATTAGTAAACGATATGTACCGAATCTCAACCAATACCACATCATTAAAACTCGTTCCAAGAAGTCGAAAGGGTGATACAACATGTTGACAGGGGATTTTTTAAGTACCAATGCCAAAGAAGATCTTGAGGATTTCGCCTATCGATCCTTAATGCATATGATTGTAGAGAATAAGCTGAGACCTGGAGAGCCTATTCTTGAAACAGAATTAGCTAAAATCTTCAAAGTCAGCCGGACCCCTGTTCGACAAGCCCTGGGAAGACTCGTTGCAGAAGGTTTTTTGGAAAAGAAAAAAAGGCTGTATCATTCCTTTCCCAGATCCTAAAGATGCACGTGAGGTCTTTCACACCAGAGAGATACTGGAGTGTGATATGGTGAAGTTGGCCTGTTTGAATGCCAGCCATGAGGATATAAAGAAACTAAAACAAATACTCAAGGAGGAAAAGGAAGCCCTATCTTCATATAATAAAGAAAATTATTGGTTAGCTAATGAGAAGTTTCATTTTACTCTTATGAAAAGTGCCCAGAATACATATATAGAGCGTTATTGCCGGCACATTTTTCGCCGATCGAGTATTTACATCTTTTTTTTCGATTCTTTTTATTCTCAAAATAAAAAAGAAACTCCGCCGAACCAATTATCACCTATCCAACATGCCACAATATTAAAAGCTATTGAAAACAAGGATGTTAAAAGTGCAGAAAATATAATGAAAGAACACATTCAATTATCCTATCAGGTTCTTCTTGGTTTATAGAAAAATAGAACGACCTAAATTTAAAGGAGGACAATTAAATGAAAGATTTGAAAGGAGCAATTGCGCTCATCCCAACCCCGCTAACAGAAGATGGAAAAGTGGATGAATTTGGTCTGCGTAAAATTATTGACTACGACATGAAACATGGATGTTCCGGCGTAGGTGTCTTAGCAGCTATCGGGGAAGGATACCTTTTCCCGAACATTGATGTTAAGAAAATTATTAAAATTGCCGCATCGCATATGGATGGCAAAGGACCACTGATTGTTGGATGCCCCGCCATGGGAACCTTAGAAGCTGTAGAGAAGTGCAAACAGGCAGAGGAGCTAGGGGCAGATGCCATTCTTGCATTCAATCCAAAATATAAAGGCCTGGCAGCCTACGGCAATAGTGAACTAGTTGATCATTATATAGCATTAACGGATGCCGTTAAAATTCCAATTCTGCCTTACTCCCAGGCAGATGATATCGTCCCCTATGATGTGCTCAAACAACTCGTTGATGGAAAAAGAGTTTCATATATGAAATATGGATGGCATGATTGCGAGTTGCTTAAAAAACTCGTGAAAAATCTCGGAGATAAATTGTTTATTTTTGTCGGCGCTGACACCTTTACATTAAGGCTCCTTTTGCTTGGTGCTAAGGGAATATCTACAGCTACTGCCGCTATTTTCCCAGAAGAGAACTCGACACTACTATCGATAGTTCAAAGTGGCGACATTGAAAGAGCAAGAAGATATTACAACGATAATATAGTCCCCTGGAATGATTGCGGATTTTACCAAAATTGGCAGGTGGCCCATAAGTTGGTACTAAAATTATTGGGCATCATTGAATCTACTCGGTGTCTTCCACCCCTGACTTACTCGCTTCCGGATTATCAAGTCGAAGAGATAAGATGGTTACTAAAATATCAAAAAAAATCTAACAATTAAAATATGTAAAGAGTTGTTTTAATGTTCATTTTTTAAAAATTTAATAGCATCGTAATCTGTGGTGTTTCCATACTTTTTTTGTAGAAATAAAATTGTAACGCCCTTATCATAAGGAGGCTATTGTTGGATTCAAAGGAGCAATATAGATATGAACTCGAAAATTGATAATTTGATATCAGCGAGGAGTTTTGACGTCGAATGGTCCGGCATCCGCATAATATCAAAATGGCTTAGTGAAATCGGAAAAGATGTCATTCATCTCGGAATTGGTCAACCTGATTTTGATACGCCAAAGCATATTAGAGATGAAGGGAAAAATGCACTTGATCAAGGTTACACCCGTTACCCCCCTGCTAAAGGATTCGAAGATCTTAGGGAAGCAATAGCTAAGAAGCTAATGGAGAAAAATAATATCGTAGCGGACCCAAGTAACGAAATATTTGTAAGCGCTGGTGCAATGCAAGGTATTTTTAACACGATACTGCACCTTGTCAACCCAGGAGATGAGGTTATTTTATTTGACCCTGGATATAATTATTACTCCCAAATTCGCCTTTTCGGTGGAGTGCCAGCCCCAGTTGTCGCACAAGAAAAAAATAACTTCAAGGTGGACCCTGCTGATATCAGAAAGGCTGTGACAAAGAGAACTAAACTCTTGATTCTCAATACCCCATCAAATCCTACTGGTGCGGTTTTGGACAAGGACATTCTGGTGGAAGTTGCCAAGATCGCGCAGGAGTTCGGAATCTTTGTATTATCAGACGAGCCATATGAAGATATAGTTTTTGATAAAAAACATTTTAGCATCGGATCTCTGGATGGTATGAAAAATCTTACGATTTCGGTATTCACCTTTTCCAAATCTTATGCCATGACAGGGTGGCGCATCGGATATGTGGTGGCCAATAAATCCATTATTGATCAAATGGAAAAGCTTATGGAACATATGTTATCGGGTGTTGCAGCTATCTCACAAAGGGCCGCACTAAAGGCCCTTCAAGGCCCTCAGGATTGTGTCACAGAGATGGTAAGGGAATATAGGAAAAGAAGGGATATCGTTTATAAAGGGTTGAATGATATTGATGGCATATCCTGTATTTTCCCTGAATCAACTTTTTATGCCTTCCCCAATATATCCAGAATTTGTAAGAATTCATGGGACTTTGCAAAATATCTCATAGAAACACAGAGAGTTGGGACCATACCAGGAAATGTTTTTGGTTCCAAAGGGGAAGGACACCTTCGCGTCTCCTTTGCAACCCAAGAGGAAACCATCAGAGAAGGATTATTTCGGATAAGGAGAGGAGCTGAGGGATTTAAGAAAAGGGATTCTAAAGGCATAGAATAGGCTGCCTTTTTATTGACAATTATGGGCCGTCAATTAGAAAAATGGGTCGAAATCGATCTAAACAAAGTGAAGCATAATGTCCAAGAAATCAAAAAACATTTAAGTCCGCAAACGATTTTCATCGCGGTGGTGAAGGCCGATGCTTATGGGCATGGTATGAAGGAAGTTAGCCGCGTTGCACTTCAAAACGGTGCAAATTGGTTAGGTGTTTCGAACCCTCATGAAGGAGAACATTTAAGAAAATGTGGGTTTAAAGCTCCAATTTTGGTATTAACTCCTTTTTTTGGAGAATCATTAAAAGTTACGATTAAGAACGACTTGATCCAAAGTGTGGATTCGATCGATCAGATTGAATATTTAGGGAGACATTCAAAAATAAAAGGTAAAAAAACGGTTGTCCATATCAAAGTGGATACAGGATTGGGCCGTTTTGGGGTTTTACCGCAACACGTCATCGATTTTGCAAAAAGAGTGAGGGCAACAGACTCCTTAATCCTTGAGGGAATTTATACCCATTTCGCTTCCGCTTATAGTGATCCAGATTATACACGGCAACAATACCGCACGTTCATGGAAGTGAGAAAAAAAGTTAAACAAGTTGGGATCCCAATTAAGATTTTTCATTGCGTGAACAGCCCTTCGGCCATGGACTTCCCCTCTATGCATTTGGATGCAGTGCGCATAGGATTCTCCTTAAGCTATCTGTGTAATGGAACGATCAAAAAAAATCAATGGAACTTGATCGATTGTTTGGAATTCAAAACGAAGATCCTTTCCATCAAAAGAAGAGACATTGGAGCCCATGTTGGGTATGAGAATAGGTTCATTGCTGACCATAAGATGACAGTGGGGATCATTCCTGTAGGCTATGTAGATGGAATACCTACTTCCCTTGCAAACAGGGGAAACGTTTTGATAAGAGGGAGAAAAGCACCTCTAATTGGCAGTGTCTGTTTTAGCCAAAGTTTCGTAGATTTGAGAAGTTTAGGTGAGGAAGCAGCCGTTGGCGATGAAGTTGTCTTCATCGGGAGCCAGGGTAATGAGAACATAAGTTATCGCGATATTGCGGGAAAGGTAAATGCAGGAAACAGTGAAACTGTTTTAAGAATTACGAAAGCGGTCCCTCGACTTTATAAGGGAGCAGCAATTGGTTGAATCAAAGCGAGAGAAGAAAGTATCGACGTCGAAATTAGCGAATTGCCCCCAGAATCTTTAAGCAGGAGGTTCACTTTATGGAATTACCGACTTATTCAGATGTTGTAGAAGCAGAGGAGCGAATTCGAGGAGTGGCACATAAGACCCCGATCATGACATCACATACGGCAAACAGGATCACGGGGGCTGAACTGTATTTCAAATGCGAAAATTTTCAGCGGACGGGTACATTCAAATTTCGTGGTGCCTATAACTCAGTTGCCCAGTTTTCAGAGTCCCAGCGCAAAGAGGGAGTGCTTACCTACTCTTCCGGAAATCATGGTCAGGCGATTGCTCTATCTGGAAAGCTGCTCAGAGTTAAGGCGACGATCCTAATGCCCAATGATGCGCCTACGGCAAAAGTAGTGGCAACCAAGGGTTATGGCGCAGAGGTCCTGAGGTATGACCGTTATAACGAGAATCCGGAGGAAATCAGTAGACGTCTATCCCAGGAGCGTAGAATGACTTTGATTTCACCCTTTGACCATCCGCATGTAATGGCGGGGCAGGGAACTGCTGGTAAGGAATTGATTGAGGAAGTGGGCAGACTGGATTACCTGTTTGTCAGTCTTGGCGGAGGAGGATTGCTATCTGGATCTGTGCTGTCAGCGAAGGCTTTGAACCCACGCTGTAGAGTGATCGGCGTTGAACCCGAGGCTGGCAATGACGGTCAGCAGTCATTCAAAAAAGGTGAAATTGTAACCATTGACGTACCCAAGACGATCGCCGACGGAGCCACGGACAGGCATTTGGGTCAATATACGTTTCCTGTCATCAAGAAGTATGTTGACGATATTTTAACCGTGACGGACCAGCAGCTTATAGAAATGATGAAATTCTTTGCGCAGAGGATGAAGATGGTCGTAGAACCCACGGGTTGTCTGGCAGCAGCGGCGGCAATGTCACGTGCGCTACCTGTGGAAGGAAAGAGAATTGGAGTGATTATTAGCGGTGGAAATGTTGACATCGATCTCTTCGCCAGGTTGCTACAATAACCATAACACATCCACGGAGCCACAAGGTGGACACGTCCTTCCTGATTTGTCAGATGGCAATAATGGAGTACAAATCAATGTTCATCAAGAATTATAGGGAGTATTCCCTCAATAACCAAATTAAGGAGACTTCGAATGGCTAAGAAAACAATATCCGATTTTTTAAAAATGAAACAAAAAGAGACTAAGATTACGTTTTTGACTTCTTATGATTATCCCACGGCAGTATTCGCTGAAAAGGCAGGTATGGACATGCTGCTTGTGGGAGATTCATTGGGAATGTGTGTTTATGGGTATGAAGGAACCATTCCAGTGACAATGGAACAGATGATATGTCATAGCCAAGCCGTGCGACGGGGTGCGCCAACACCTTCGTTATTGGAGATATGCCTTTCATGTCGTATCAAAAGAACATCGAAGGAGCTGTCTTTAATGCCGGTCGTTTTTACAAGGAAGCATACGTTGATGCCATTAAACTTGAAGGTGGTCGAAGAGTCGTTCCCCAGATAAAAGCTATTGTGGATGCAGGAATGCTTGTCATGGGGCATATCGGCCTTACCCCGCAGAGCTCAGGTCAACTGGGAGGGTTTAAAGCCCAGGGGAGAACAGCGGAGAGTGCCTTCGAATTATTGAAGGATGCCTGTGCCATTGAAGAGGCTGGAGCCTTCTCTTTGCTTTTGGAGGCTGTGCCCCCCGAACTGGGAGAGATCATTACTAAAAGATTGCAAATTCCGGTTCTTTCGATTGGGGCAGGAATCCATTGCGATGGCCAGCTTCTTATTGTCAGTGATATGCTGGGCATATTTGAGGCCTTTACTCCCAAATTTGTGAAGAAATACGCGAATCTGTCAACGGAAATTTTAGATGCCTTTACGAAATATATAGAAGATGTTAAGCAAAAAAGATTTCCAGAAGAAAGACATACCTATAATATGGTGACTGGGGAATTTGAAAAATTACAAAATTTGATAAAAAAATAGGAATTTTAAGAAAAAGCGTTCCCGAGTGGAGTAAGAGGTAGTTCAAAATTTGTAGACAAGCCCTTTATATTTAACCACCCTTTGGGAGAAAGACATGAAAAGTAGAGTGGGGCTTCAAAGCGAATACGAATCGCCTGTGTGTGCGCTCTGCTCTGTCCGAGCGTGCAGTGCCGTACCTGGTTCCAAGCATCCCCCCAAATTCTGTGTGATGCTGGATGAACCCGAGCTGTTAAGGCAAGTCGAGAAGGAATATCTGGAGCATGATGAACTACGAAACCTGGCTGTGGCATCTGCACAAACCGAGGCGTCGGGTTATATGCGGCGCACACGCATCGAGGACATTATGGATTTCGCTCGACGGATTGGTGCGCAGAAAATCGGCATCGCTCACTGTGAAGGATTGATGAATGAAGCCAGAGAGGCGATGGAGATATTCGCCGCGAATGGCTTTGACGTCCATACGGTTTGTTGCAAGGTGGGGTCCATTGCCAAAGAAAAAGTGGGGCTGGCTGATAAAGATAAAGTGACGCCAGGGAATTACGAAGCGTTGTGCAATCCTGTCGCTCAGGCGGCACTGCTTGCCAAAGCAGGCACGCAACTCAATGTTGTGATTGGTTTGTGCGTTGGACACGACAGTTTGTTCTTCATGCACTCGAAAGCCCCAACAACTGTTTTGGTCGCCAAGGATCGTGTGTTAGGACACAATCCCGTCGCGGCGCTTTACACGTCGAGCACATACTATCGGCGTCTAAAAGACGGAGCTGAAAACAGAAGGTAGTGGGCGGAAGGCGTAAAGTTTTTTCATCCTTCCGCCTTCATCCTTTGTTTTGCAATCCAAGTACGGCCGCGCTTCCCTAAGGAATTAATGTGTTGCCTGAAGAATGAATAAGCTTAAAAATAAAGGAGGCATTTATGACAAGAAGGGTTTGGATTCAATAAAAGTTTATGAGCATCGCCAGAAAACAGGGGCCGTTTCAAACTACCCGAAGACCGATAACATTACGAATGCTGAACTTCTGGAATTGCCCTGTGAAATTCTGGTCCCCTCAGCTTTGGGAGGGCAGATCACACGCAAAAATGCTGATAAAATCAAGGCAAAGGTAATTGTAGAAGGGGCAAACGGGCCAACCAGCCCCTTTGCTGATGATATTCTCTATGATAAAGGTATTTTTGTTATCCCAGATATATTAGCCAATGCAGCTGGGGTTACAGTTTCCTATTTTGAATGGGTGCAGAATATTCAAAAACTCTTCTGGAAAGAGGATGACGTAAATAGAAGCCTTGATGAGATCATGACAAGGGCATTTCATGAGGTATATAAAATTTATAAAAAGGAAAAGGTTAACATGCGAACTGCAGCCTATATGCTTGCTATTAGTCGAGTGGCAGCGGCTAAAAGGCTGAGAGGTATTTTCCCATAATAAGACAAGGGATACTCCTAAAATACATCCTTGTTACTGACATGATTTCAAACCTGACCGGTCCCAACTTTTCTAAACGTGTGAGGATCTAATTATAAAAACATAAAGTTGATATGAGAATAACGTTATGCTATTTAATGTGAGTGTGGCTTAGCTTACGAAACTATGAAGAAAATTAATCCCTAACGGAGAACCCCTATGAAAGGTTTCTTTAATAAAATTCTGAGGATCAATCTCAAGGCAAGAACTTTTGTAGAAGAGACAATTCCTGATTCAGTATATGAAACCTATTTGGGTGGAAAGGGACTCGGCACTTATTTGCTCATGAAGGAAAACCCTCCTGGTGTGGATCCTCTCTCTTCAAGAAATAGACTCATATTCTGTCTCGGTCCAATCACCGATACCCGGATCTATGGCTCCTGCCGGCATGGGGTGTTCACTAAATCTCCTCTCACGGGGATTTTCTCAGAATCTTACTCCGGAGGAAAAGTAGCAGAACCGATGAGTCGCACAGGTTATGATGCCTTCATTTTTGAAGAGGCATCGAGTGAGCCGGTTTGGATCGAGGTTTCTGACGAGAAGGTGATCTTCCATGATGCAAAAGGCCTCTGGGGAAAGGATACCTATTTTACAGAGGATGAGGTTTTAAGAAGGACGAATCAAAAGGGTGCAGGAGCTCTTGTCATTGGTCCTGCTGGAGAGAATCTTGTCCGGTATGCCGTTATTGAAAATGATTACTGGCGATCTCTTGGAAGGACTGGGGTTGGTGCGGTGATGGGTTCTAAGAAGGCCAAGGCTATCGTCTTTTATGGAGAAAAGAAGCGCGACCTTGCTTATCCTGATCGACTGGAGCAGTTTGCCAAGGAGGCTTTAGAACGAGGGAGAGAAAATCCAGGGGTAAAGAATTTTAAAAGGCTGGGTACCCCTATGCTGGTGGCAATGAATAATGCCGTTGGTGGATTTCCATCCAAATATTGGCATCTCGGAACCTATGAAGGTTGGGAAAACGTTACGGCGGAATCACTCCTTGATCGTTGTAAGGTGAGACCCACTGCCTGCCTCCGCTGTTTCATAGCGTGCGGGAATCTAAGTGAAGTCCAAGAGGGAAGGCATAAAGGACTGAAAGTTGAAGGACCAGAATACGAAACCATTTATGCCTTTGGCGGCCTCTGCATGGTCAATCAGATTGAGGAGATCATCTACCTCAATGATATCTCTGACCGACTTGGCTTAGATACGATTTCTGCTGGGAGCCTCTGTGCCTTTGCCATCGAGGCCTCAGAGATGGGCCGGGTTAAGGAAAAGATTGGTTGGGGGGATGTGGATAAGATCGCTGAATTACTCCACGACATTACATCAAAAAAGGGAATCGGGGCGATCCTGGCAGAAGGAATTCGACATGCTGCAGCGGCCTGGGGAATGGAGGATGTGGCTATCCATGTAAAGGGCCTTGATCCCGCTGGTTATGATCCGAGGATTCTCAAAGGTATGGGACTGGCCTATGCCACCGGTGATCGAGGGGCTTGTCATCTTCGAGCTACAATTTTCCGGCCTGAACTTGCAGGAATCATTCCTCCGGATCAGATTGAAGGAAAGGCAAAACTCTTCCTCGAATACGAAGACCGGTTTAACATCCATGATGCCCTGATTTTGTGTCGGTTCTACCGGGATATCTACTGGGATTGGGATTACCTCTCGACCATCGTTGAGGTGACGACGGGCCTCAAATTAGATGAGGCTGGATTAAGAAAAATCTCATCCAATATTCAGAATGAAACCCGAAGATTCAATCTCCGTGAAGGCATAACATCGAAAGATGATACCCTTCCAAAAAGATTTTTTGACGAACCCTTGGGCAAAGACAGAAAAACGATCCGAAGGGAAGACCTTCAGAGAATGCTTCAAGATTACTATGCCCTGAGGGGTTGGACCTCTGAGGGGATTCCAGTATAGCCCTCGTCTCCTCCCTGACATGGGGGGCCACATCATAAAACATAGACATTTCCTCTTCACCTCTTGTGTTGCCCATCACAGAAGATTACTGCAAAAACTTTAGAATTTTCATACTTCAAACTTTCTTAAATGGCTTGACATATGGGAGTGGTTTCTGTAGGATGAGTCCACATATTATAATGTTGTTCTGTATATAGAACATCTAATTTTGAACATCTCTATCAAGTGTGAATGTGCCTCAGCGAAAGGACCCCTAAGGTTAAATCCCCTATCAAATATTAAAAAAGGAGGCCCAATATGAGAAAAAGTATCACGCTGTTACTGGTTGTCGTTCTTTTCGTTTTCGCGACCCATTCCCTCGTCCGCAGAGATTTTAAAGGTGCATATAATTTTACATTTAGAGACAAGAATTTCAAATACACAAGTAAAAGTGTTAGGCATATTCGTAATAAGGAATCTGTTTGCCTCATTATTGTAAAA
>Ga0315280_10004032_pt1 | contig 22036 bp, 15 predicted proteins | sample YL17G06_40_MG_FD_203697 | JGI IMG/M metagenome (GOLD analysis project Ga0315280, IMG submission 203697) | Sediment microbial communities from Yellowstone Lake, YNP, Wyoming, USA - YL17G06_40 | ecosystem: Environmental > Aquatic > Freshwater > Lake > Sediment | place: USA: Wyoming | collected...
TTGCGGTCGTTGAAGATGGAGTCCGCCATTTCCACGGCGGCCGCTGACGGCGCGTAGTAGGCGCTGCCGGTCTTCAGGTAGCGCACGATCTCGGCGCCCCCGTCGCGGGTGCGCTGCACCAGCCGGTCGATGGCGGCCTGGTCCAGCAGTTCGGTGAGGGGGATGCCGGCCACGGTCGAGTAGCGAGGCACCGGCACCATGGTGTCGCCGTGGCCCCCCAGCACGCAGGCGAACGTGCTCTCCACCGATACCTTCAGCTCCTGGGCAATGAAGGTCCGGAAGCGGGCCGTGTCCAGGATGCCGGCCATGCCGAAGACCCGCTGCTTGGGGAAGCCGGAGACCTCATAGGCCACGTGGCACATGGCATCCAGCGGGTTGGTGACCACCATAATCATGGCATTGGGCGAATACTTGACCGCCTGCTCGGTGGTGTCCTTCACCACGCCGAAGTTCTTCAGCACCAGGTCGTCCCGGCTCATGCCCGGCTTGCGGGCGAACCCGGCGGTGACAATGATGAGGTCGGAGTTGGCCGTCGGCTCGTACTCGTTGGCGCCGGTCACCTGCACGTCGTAACCCTCGACCGGCCCGCTTTGCAGCAGGTCCAGCGCCTTGCCCTGCGGCACGCCCTCGATGACGTCCACCAGCACGACATCGCCCAGGGCCTTGTCGGCGAGCCGGTGGGCGCAGGTGGCGCCGACGTTGCCCGCCCCGATGACAGTAATCTTCTTGCGCATAAGTCCTTCCTCCTTGCCGCTCCCGCTCTGCGGGACGGCGCTCAGAGATGATCGTTCGTTCGAGTGTAGGGCCGCGGACTGCGGGCCATCCGCAATCCGAAATCCGCAATCCGAAATTGCTAGTCGGCCGCCGCCTTGCCGGCCTGCATGTTGGAGATGATGCAGGCGGCGAACTCGCTGGTCTTGACCTTGGTGGCGCCTTCCATCAGCCGCTCCAGGTCGTAGGTGACCTTTTTCTGCTGGATGGTGCGCGCTATGCCGTTCTCGATGCAGTCGGCCGCTTCCTTCCAGCCCAGGAAGCGGAACATCATGGCGCCGGAGAGCATGAGGCTGGAGGGGTTGATCACGTCCTTGTCGGCGTACTTGGGCGCGGTGCCGTGGGTGGCTTCGAATATGCCGTAGCCGTCTCCGATGTTGGCGCCGGGGGCCATGCCCAGCCCGCCCACCTGCGCCGAGCAGGCGTCGGAAATGTAGTCGCCGTTCAGGTTCGGGGTGGCCATCACGTCGTACTCGTTGGGCCGCGTGAGCACCTGCTGGAACATGGAGTCGGCGATGCGGTCCTTGAGCAGCAGCTTGCCCTCCGGCACTTTGCCGTTGTACTTCTCGGTGACTTCCTGCTCGCTCACCACCGTGTCGGCGAATTCTTCGCGCGCCAGCTCATAGCCCCAGTCGCGGAAGGCGCCCTCGGTGAACTTCATGATGTTGCCCTTGTGCATCATGGTGACGCTCTTGTGGCCGTTCTCCAGCGCGTAGCGGATGGCGTAGCGGATCAGGCGCTTGGAGCCGGTCACCGACATGGGCTTGATGCCGATGCCGGAATCGGGGCGCACCTTCTTGCCCATTTCCTTTTCCAGGAACTCGATGATCTTGGCGGCCTCGGGCGTGCCCTGCTTCCACTCGATGCCGGCGTAGACGTCCTCGGTGTTCTCGCGGAAGATGATGACGTTCATCAGCTCGGGGCGCTTGACCGGCGCCGGCACGCCGGTGAAATACCGCACCGGCCGCCAGCAGGTATACAGGTCCAGCACCTGCCGCAGGGTGACGTTCAGGCTGCGGATGCCGCCGCCCACCGGGGTGGTCAGCGGGCCCTTGATGGCGATGCGGAAGTACTTGATGGCTTCCACCGTGTCCTGCGGCAGCCAGGTGTCGAACTTGTTCTTGGCTTTCTCACCGGCAAACACCTCGTACCACACCACGCGCCGCTTCCCGCCGTAGGCCGTCTCGACCGCCGCATCGAACACCCGCCGCGCCGCTTTCCAGATGTCGCGCCCGGTGCCGTCCCCTTCGATAAAGGGAATGATGGGGTTGTCGGGAACCACGAACCGGTCATCCCGGTATTCCATGCGTGCCCCGTCCTCAGGAACCGGGTTATCGTTAAAAGAAGTCATAGGAACCCTCCGGCATGAAGTTGGTGGGTCAAACCCCATCACGTTACACCGGCTGCCGCGCCTTTTCAAGAACCGCGGCAAGGCGGCTTTTTTGTGCCTTTGTGTTGAGAGCGCCCCTAAACCCGGAAAATCTCGTCGAAGACGCCGCGGACGGCGCGGGTGACGCTGTCCAGGGCCTCGGGCAGCGGCCTGCCGGCCAGGGAGTGCGGCAGCCAGCGGCGGGCCAGCCGCGCAAAGGCTTCGCCGCGCGGCCCGCCGAGCGGCACCTCGCTGTCGGAGCGGCCCGTGGAAACGCGCACGGCGTGCTCCAGCCCGCGCAGGAACACCGCGCCCTCGCGCAGCGTCCGCGCCTGGCCGGGCCGCAATTGCCCCATGGACTCCACCACGCGCAGGCGTTCCGGAGTGGTCAGCGAGGGAAAGAAAACCTGGGCGGCCTGCAGCCGCAGATAGGTCAGGATGAAATCGATGTCGTAATAGCCGCCGGGCGCGGCCTTCAGGCGGTTCTGGGGCCCGGTCACAACCTCCAGCTTGTGCCGGATCTCGGCCAGCTTGCGCGCCGCCTCGCGGCCCCGCCCGAAGCGGTCGCCGATGGTGCGCTGGATGCGGTGCAGCAGGATGGTCCCTTCTTCGTCGTCGCCCGCCACCACCCGCGACTTCATGTAGGTGAGCGCCTCCCATTCCTGCGCCGAGGAGGCGAAATACTGGGCGAAGGTGCGCTCGGCTTCCACCAGCTCGCCTTCCCGCCCCCGCGGCCGCAGCCGCGTATCGACGGCGAAAATCGTTCCTTCGCCGGTATAGGCGGAAACGATCTCGATCAGGCGCTCGGCCACGCGCGTCCAGAACAGCTTGGCCTCGGGGTTTCCGCCGCGGTACAGGAAGCTCAGGTCGGCATCGGAGGCGATATCGAACTCGCGGATGCCCAGCCGGCCCAGCGCAACCACGATCAGGTCGCCTTCACCCTCGGGCTTGGGCAGGGTGCGCGCCGTCTCTTGCACCGCCGCCCGGTAGGCGGCGCGCAGCGCCTGTTCGGCCAGCAGGCTGGTGGCCTCCAGGGTGGAGAACAGGGGCACCGGACCGAGCACGCTGTGGGCGTGGATGTGCAGCAGGCGCTTGCGGTAATGCCGGCGCATCAGCGCCATCTTTTCGCTCAGGGCCAGGCCGGCATCGGCGATGTGCAGCAACTGCGGGTCGTCCTCGATCGAGTAAGGAGCTTCGGCGCCGATGCGGCTCTGCTCCTCCAGCGCCAGCGCCTCCCCGGACGGGGGCAACTCCGCCAGCTCGGCAATCTCGCCCGGATGCCGCACCAGCAGCTCGGTCAGAAAGGGGCTGTGCTCGAACAGTTCCGCGGCGCGCTCCACCAGCCGCGGGTCTTCGCAGAGCAGCCGGAAATCGCCGGCATTGGCGTAGGCGCTGGCCAAGAACCTCTGCATGGCCCGCTCGCGCGCCGGCTTGGCCCGCCGCGCCTCCTCCGGGCCCTGGGGCTGCGTCAACTGCCGGATCACCTGGTACAGCGCGGGAGAGTTGCGCTCGATGTGGCGGAGAAGTTCCAGGTAGCCGGCGGCCGTTTCGGCGGCGCCAACGGGGAAAGGCGTTTCGGGCTGCAGCGTAAAGGCCTCCTCCTGTTGCTCGGGGGATTTGTGCGCCAGAATCAACCGATCGTAAACCTCGCGGACCGCCCTCATATGGCGCTCCACTTCGGCCAGCAGGGCGGCGGCGTAATCGGCGCCGCCCGGCGTGCCATGGCGCTGGGGGGGCGGTGCCGGGTCGGCGGCAGCGGCCGGGCCGCGGGCCAGGCCGGGGGCGGCCCCGTCGGCCTCGGCCTCCGCTTCCCTGGCCGGCGCTTCGTGGACTTCGATTCGCGCCCGCCTGGCCAGCACCGCCAGCGCTTCCCGCGAGGCCGGCAGGCGGTGCGTCTGTTGCCCGCGCTCGAGCTGCAGCAGGTGCTCGATGTTCCGCAGAAACACGTAGGCGCGGCTGAGGCGCGCGTAATCGCGCTGCCGCAGGTAGCCCTTGTCGGCCAGCTTCTGCAGGGCGAACATGGTGCCGGCCGACCGCAGCCACGGTTCCTGGCCGCCGTAGAGCCGTTGCAGGCATTGCGCCAGGAACTCGATGTCGCGGATGCCGCCGCGCTCCAGCTTGACGTCCACGCCCAGCCGCTGCGCCGAGCGCCGCTTGAGGGCCTCGGTGATCCGCTCGCGGGCGAACAGCACGCTTTCGATGGCCGCGAAGTTGACCGAGGTGGTGTAGATGAGCGGCTCCACGCCTTCCAGGAAGCGCCGGGCCTGGGCCGCGTCGCCGGCCGAGTGCCGGGCCTTGGCCAGGGCCTGCAACTCCCAGTCGCGCGCCCGCTCCCGGTAGTAGCTGAGCGCGCCGTCCAGCGAGATGGCCACCGCGCCCTCGCGGCCCTGCGGCCGCAAGCGCAAATCGACCCGGAAAACCGCCCCCTCCGGCCCGAACCCGCTCAGCAGGCCCACCACCGACTGCACCAGCTTGATGGAATACTCCCGGTTGGAGAGCCCGCCGGTCGTCTCCCCGGCGCCCCCGTAGATGAACAGCAGGTCGATGTCGGAGCTGTAATTCAGCTCGTTGCCGCCCAGCTTCCCCAGCGAGAGGACCGTAATGGGGCAGGCCTCGGAAGCCTGCGGCGGGCTGGAGGCGGCAGGCTGGGGGTTGGAGTGCTCGCCGGGCTGTTCCCCCGCCGGCGCCGCCGCCGCTCGCCGCAGCACGGGCACGCCGTACTTCTGCTCCATTTCCGCCGCGGTCCGGCGCAGCGCATATTCCAGGATGGCGTCGGCCAGCGCCGACAGCTCCAGCGCCACTTCCGCCAGCGTCGCCAGGCGGAGCACGTCCCGCAGCGCGATCCGCAGGTATTCCCGGCGCTTGAAGCGCGCCAGTTGCGACGCCAAGTCGGCCGGGCCGTTGCCCGGCGCGGCAAGCGACTTCTCCAGGACGGCCAGCATCTCCTCGCGCGTCTTGACGTGGTACAAAGCCGGCTGCTGGTGCAGCCAGAGGGCCAGCTCCGGCTGGTTGATCAACGTGTCGGACAGGTACTGGCTGTAGGAAAACAACGAGAGCAGGTAATGCAGCGAGACCGGGTGGTCACCCAGATACCGGCGCACCGCCTCCGGCGCTTTGGCGGCGAAGCGCTCCAGGTTGTTGAGCGCGGAATCGGGGTCCGGAAGATGCGGCAGAAGGCGAGGCAGGGCCTCCAGGGCCGCCGGCGGAACTTGCCGCCGGAGGCGCTCCAGGTTCTCGCGCGCCCGCCCCGCCTGCAGGAATCTGACGCCTTCCAGCACCCTTTCCATGCTTGGCTTATAGCATAGCGCGTCTGGCCTGCTGGCCGCAGATTTCACAGATTGCACAGATTAATCCGTGAAATCTGCGCAATCTGCGGCTAGAAGTTGTTTATCATTGCCGGCGCGGCTGCTATGGAAATGAAAGCGTTTGGGTGGACCGGCGTTCCGGTTCCGGTCATCGGACAGGGAACGTGGATGATCGAGGGCAGCCGCGCCATCGAGCGGCGCAGTGTGGACGCGCTTCGCCTCGGCCTGGATCTGGGCATGACCCACATCGACACGGCCGAGATGTACGGCAGCGGCCGCGCCGAGGAACTGGTGGCCGAGGCCATCGCCGGGCGCCGCGAGCAGGTGTTTCTGGTCAGCAAGGTGCTCCCTTCCAACGCTTCCTACCAGGGCACGCTGCGCGCCTGCCGCCAAAGCCTGAAACGGCTGCGCGCCAGATGGCTGGACCTCTACCTGCTTCACTGGCCCAGTTCCTATCCCCTCGAAGACACCATGCGGGCCATGGAAGAGCTGGCGGAGCAGGGCGCCGTCCGCTACATCGGCGTGAGCAATTTCGATTTGGAGGAATTGCAGGGCGCCGAGCGCGCCTTGCGCCGGCACCGCCTGGCCTGCAACCAGGTGCTCTATCACCTGGGCCACCGCGTCATCGAGCGCCGCCTGCTGCCCTACTGCGAGCGGCAGAACATAGCCGTTGTGGCCTACAGCCCCTTCGGCCACAGCGCGTTTCCCGCGCCGTCGAGTGCCGGCGGTCGTGCGCTGGCCCAGGTCGCCGCCCGCCACAACCGCACGCCACGCCAGGTGGTTTTGAATTTCCTGACCCGCCACCGCACGGTCTTCACTATCCCGAAGGCTTCCCACGCCGAGCACGTCCGCGAGAACGCGGGGGGCGCTGGCTGGGCGCTGGAGGCCGCCGACCTTGCCGCCCTCGACCGTGCCTTTCCCGCTCCCGACCGCGACGCCCCGCTCGGCATGCTCTGAAATGTTCCCGAGCCGCCAGCCCACGGCCTGCTTGCTGAACGTCGAGACACGCTATACTGACCAGGGAAACTGAAACTGCGGGTGAAGGAATGAGGCCCGGTCATTCTCCACCGCTGGGGCCGAGGGCGGCGGATGTCGCCCGCCGCGCGAAGACGAATTGAGGAGGGTTGATGTCCGCCGAAACACACGACAAGGCTCGGGCGTTTCTTGGCGCGTTCAAGCTAGCCATTGAAGCAGAAAGGCAAGCTCAAGCCATGTACTCGGGGCTCAAGAAGATGTCCGATAATGAGCTGCTAAGACAACTTTTTGAGGGGTTCTATCAAGACGAGGTGCGCCATGAACACGAGCTGCTGAGCCGGTATAACGAGCTGCGCCAGGAATCCGGCATCGAAGATTAGCGGCAGCCCATCCGCCACTCGCCAGCCGCCAGTCTCCGGCCGCCAACCGCCAGTCGCGCCGTAGCGCAGCCCGCTCCATGTTGGCTGCGGTGTAGCCGCCGTCGTCGTACTGTTCCGGCAGCACCGCCCACCCTCGGCCGGCCTGGCTGCGGATGTACGCTTCGCCGGCTTCTCGTTGGGCGTGATCTTGTAAGGAAATCCTTCGGGAATGACACATCAGGGGTAGATCGTGATGATCACGCGCTGGTAACGGGTGAGCGGAGGCGCGCCCTGGTCGGTCACCGCGAGGATGACGTGGATCGTTTCCGGCTTGGTCACCTTGGGCGCCGTGAACCAGGCGTCTGCCTCTCCGGAGTTCTCGATCTTGAGCGGGGCGCCGGTACGGCTGTTCGACAAGGCCAGCGTACCGGGCTCGCCGTAGTAGAACCACTCGTACGACAGGCCGTGGCCATCCGGATCGGTGCAGCCTTGCGCGCTAAGGGAAACGCGCTCGCCGATCTTCGCTGAAAGGCGGTCCGCGTGACTTAGTTTCACCACCGGCGGATGGTTCGCCTCCGCGTAGGGCCGGATGGTCCAGTCCATGCGCGCGGCAAAGTCATTTTGATAGGCAGAGCGCCAGCGCCAGATCGTGACCTTGTTGCCGGTGTGCCAGTTGCCGTCTACGCCGAGGGCCTCGTCCTCCGTGTCGCTCCAGAACGGCCGGATTTCCGGTTCGAGGAACCACTTGCGGGTATGCGGCGTGTAGAACTCGTAGCGCCCGCCCCAACTACCCCAATCGGGGTGCTCCGGATCGCCGAGACCGTTGCTGATTAGATACAGGAAGCTCGGACTATCGCCTTCCATCAGGTACTCGGTGATGGGATACTTGGCTCCCAGCGGCCCCTTGCTGCGGATGTGCTTGTCGAGCCAAGGGTTGTCCACAAGGCTGAAGTCCGCCCCGGCGAAACGTCCACTGAACCGGTCGCCGCTGATCGCGCTCCAGATCGAGTGATGATACGCGCCACCGGAGCCAAATCCGGGACTCGTAATGTAGAACAGGCCCGGGAACGTCTTCCTGATCCAGGGCCCGCTGTCATCCTGGTCCGAGATGGTGTAGACGCGCAGTTTGGAGACGAACCGGTCCAGGTCATCCGGCGAACGGGTCGCACGGACTTTCCAAAGCGCTTGTGCGAGGCAGTTGGGACCGCCCCACACCACCACCCAGACCGGGCGCGGATCGGCCCGGTCCACCACCTCGATGATTCGGTCGGAGCCGGGCGAATCCATCCCCCGCCCGACCGCCGTCATGCCGTAGGCCGGCCGGCCTTCCCGGATGACAGACAGCAGGTAGTCCGCCTCGGGAAAGCCCGGCTCGTGCTTCACGAGATTGTCCCTGACCTGCCGGTACGCTTCGACGAGCTCCCGGATGCGCCACCCCGCCGTCTTGTCCTTCTGATGCGTGGAAGTGGTCGCGACCAGCGCCTCCACATCCCAATGGTTGGAGTACACCAGAAAGCGGATCATGGATTGAGTATCGTCGGGCTCATTCCCGATGTCGGTGAGCACGATGATACGCGGCTTGGTCTGCGCCTCCAGGTGTGAGCACAGGCCGACAGTGGCGGCCGCGATTACAATCTGGGCTAAGCGTTTCTTCATAAGTTGCTTTCAGCTTACCTGCCAGCCGGGGTGTGGCAGCGGAGCATGCGTGCGGCGAAGTCGCGCAGGAATTCCTCGCGCCACTGGTTCACGCTTTTCGCGCCGGGATGAATGCCCTCGGCGGCGGCGGGGTCGGGATCGTCGATCCACCAGTTGGGATGCACCGCAGAGGGGCGGCTGGTGCGCTCGGCCGGCGGTAGCACGGCGGTGAACTTGCCCGACTGGCCGTCGAGCCCGGAAAAATCGCTCTGAATGACGTACGGCCAGACCTTGGCGTCCCGCGGCGAAAAGCGGAAGCGCACGACGCCACCTTCCCGGACGCCGGCGGCGGGGATGCGGCCGTCGAAGAGCATCCGGGCGGTATGCGCACGGGTCATGCCGGCGGGAACCGGCAGCGCAAACTCGACCACGCCGAAAACCTCGGCCTGCTCCGCCTCGGTCGTCAGACGGTCGAAGATCGTTTTTCTTCCGTCCCAAATGCGCGCGAACTTCCCGCCCCACCCCGGCTGCGACGGGTCTTCGGGCGTGCCGCGCAGCAAGTAGCCGACCGAAGGACTGTCGCCCATCTTGATCGTGCCCTTGAGCTGCGTCGCGAAGAAATCGCCCAACGCGCCACGCCCCGCCAGGTGGGCCGTCACGAACGCCGTGTTCCCCCAATCGCCGGTCTGATTGCCGCCCACAAACCAGCCGCGGTAGGTCGCGTTGGCTTCGATGATCCGAAGCTTCGGGTGATTCTGCTCGATGTAGTTGTAGGCATCCACGCTCCACATCTTGTTGGGTCCCCCGATGAAGTAGACGCGCAGCTTCGGCAGGATGTCGGGAGCGTCGTGCAGCGCCTGGGCCAGATCCTCGATTCCGCCCCAGACCAGCACCCAGAGCGGCTGCCGATCGGCGCGTCGCGCGCACTGGACGATCCACTCCGAGCCTTCTGTCGGCCGTCCCACTCCTGACGGACCCGGGCCTTCTGTCGCACCCTGTTTGGCGATGGCCCGCAAGGCGGCGGGCGGCGGATATCGCTCCGAATAAGACCTTAGGTTGGCGTAGTCCCGCTCGTAGTAGTCGATGACCCGGAGGATGTGCTCCTTTCGCCCCGGGCCGTACGGCGACGAGACGAGCCCCTCCACGTCGAACACGTCGGCATAAAGCAGGAAGTGCACCATGGACTGAAAGTCGTCTGGATCGGTGCCGCCGATATCCGTGGAGACGATCACCCGCGGCCGGTGGCCCGCGAGGGCTCCGCCTTGCGGCGCCGCCCGCACCGTTCCCGCCATGAGCGGCAACGTCAATAATAGCAACAGTCGAATGGAGTTCATGGGAAGGTTCCCGGCGGTGCGGGCTCTGCCGCACCGCCGGCCCGGAGGTTAGAAGGCTCAGAACTCGACGCGGAACGCGTATCGCAGTTGCCGGCCGAAATTCCCGGCCACCGGGGCGTTGGTTCGCCCGAAGTCCGAAGCGGTGATGCTGACCGTTGGGTTTGCCCAGTTGAGCTTGTTGAAAGCATTGTAGGCTTCCAGACGGAACTCGGGCTTTATTCTCTCGTGAACGTCGAATTTCTTGCTGAGCACGGCGTCCACGTTCGAGAAGCTCGGCCCTCTGAGATTGTCATAATACAAGGGATTCGACCGGCGGGTGTAGGCCGGGAGACGGCCGAACCCGGTCGTATCGAACCAGAAGTTGCTACTCCCCACCCCGCCGATCGTCTTCACGCTCTCCGGGGCGACCATGGCGCCGAATGGCAGGAGCTGGCCCCCACGGTAGGTATAAACGCCTGAGACCTGCCATCCGCCGAGGGCGAGATCGAGGGCCCGGGGCATGTTCGCCCCGACCGCACGCCCCCGCCCGACCGGGATCGCGAACGCGCCGGCGGCCACGATGCGGTGCCTGCCATTCACGTCCTCCACCCACGTCAGCACGCGGTCGTACTGGTCCTGGTCATCGTAGAAGGCTTGGCCCTCCGCGAGGACGTAGGCCCAGCTAGCCATGAAGGAGAAGCCGTGCCGGAACCGCTGCTGCACGCGAACCTGCGCCGACTGGTTACGGTACGTTCCGAGGTCGGTGAACTGCTGGGTGATGGTCCCGTACTGGGGATAGGGCTTGAGCAGCGTCGCAACCGAGACGGTGGCCTGTTTGCGCAGGGCGCCGGGGAAGGTTGCGACCGTGCCGTAGTTATAGTACGGGTTGGCCACCGTCCTGGTTAGCTCTACCCCGTACTTGTAGCTGAGGCGGGGGTCCATCAGGTTGAGGTTCACGCTCAACAGATCCCGGCTCACGAAGTTCTTGAAGTACATCACGTCCAAGACCGCCCCGCCCCAGATCTCCCGCTGCACGGACAGGCTGATCCGGTCGCTGATCGGCGGGCGGCGCTCGTACTCGGAGATCGTGATGTTGTCGCCCAGATTCGTGTAGCGGCCGTAAGCCTTGCCATAGGCCGGCGTCAACCCCTGCGGAAACGGATTGGCTAGGAAGGCCTGGGGAACGCCCTCCAGCAATGGCAGCGCTTCGGTGATGGGGCTGAAGGCCGCCAGGTTTAACGAGCCCAGGGGCTCATTGCCGCTATCGGTGAACGAGTTGGGCGTGTAGAAGCGGCCATAGCCGAACCGGAGGGAGGTCTTATCGTCCACGCGGTAGGCGAGACCCAGCCGGGGCATGAATTCCAACTTGTCGCTCGCGGTGGCCCGGTTCTTCCCCTCTTCGGTGAAATAGAACGCGCCGTTGTAGAGGAAGCTCTTCTGCCCCGCCGACTCGGCCATCTTGGCTTTGATGTCCGCCGGGAGCTTGGGGTCGATGGCCGCCTGCATCCCAGGAAGGGGGTTGGTCAGATCGAGACGCTGCGGTATCCGGTTCTCGGGATCCCAAATGCCGCCCTCGTATTCGTAGCGGAGGCCGAGGTTGAGGGTCAGCTTGCGGCTGATCTTGAAGTCGTCCTGTACGTAGAACGCGTACATCTCGGTGTTGGAATACTGTATGGGCACGGCCTGGGCGTTGGAGCTGGTGTCCATGGTGCCCAGCAGGAAGCTGGCCCAGGGGTTGCCGGTGTTCACAGCAGCGCCCGACGTGGTGTTCGCGGTGTTGGCGGTGGTGAAGGTCAGGTTCGCCAGTCCGCCGAAGCGGGCGGCCCACCCGCGCTTGAAGCGCAAATCGGCGCCGAACTTGACCGAGTGGTTGGAGAAATACTTGCTGAGCTGGGCGCCAAAGCTGTAACCGAGCGGCTCCTGCCACCAGAAGTTGCGCACGCCGAACGTATCGCCGCTAGGGATTTGGAAGTTGGGGAAGTAGATGAGCGGCCGCTCGCCCACGTACGGCTGCCACCATTTGTTCGGCCAGAGGTTCGTATAATCCGCCTCTGTGATGCCCATCTCGGGGTAGGCGCGCTTGTCCTCGGTCTTGTAGTACGCGTACCTCACCGTGAGCGCGGTCGTCGGACTGAACGTGTAGACCGTGTCGGCGGCGATGTTAAAGCCGTTGCGGATCGAGCCTTCCGTTAGGCGCATCTTCAAGGGGTCGGCCCCGTCCGTGTAGTCGTTCGCGTCCTGATTGGTGCGGAAGAAGCTGACTCTGCCGAACGTTTTCCATCGATCGTTGATCTGCCAGTCGACACGGTTGGAGAGGTTGCAGTACCTGTAGGTTCTCAATAGCGCGTACTTGTAGTTGTTTAAGCCGGTCAGGTCGTCGCCGGCGTTGTTCGTGCTCCAGAGGTTCTTCAGCATCTTGGTGGCCAGGGAGTCCCATCGTGCCTGCGGAATATTGTTCCCCACGAAGGGGTCGCGGACGACCCTGCCGCCCTCGATGCGGGACGTACGTGGGTCATAGATGACCCGCAGCTTTCCGTCGGTGTAGAGGGACCGGGAGAAGTCGCCCTGCCGCTCCAGGGCGGTGGGGAACGTTTTGCCCAAACTCTGGTACGAGGCGTCGTTCTGTCTCTCGAAGGCGGTGAACAAGAAGAGCTTGTTCTTCTTGATGGGCATGCCGATGCTGCCGCCGGTGTTCCAGGAAGTGCCCGTGGAATGCTGGCGCGTGATCCGGTTGCTCACCGCGTTCCAGCCGGGGTCGCCGCCGAAGTAGTAGGCGCTTCCGCGTATCTGGTTGGTTCCCGGTTTCATCGACATGGTCACGATGCCTCCGGAGCTGTGCCCGAACTCGGCGTCCACGGCGTTCTGTTTCACCGCGTACTCGCCGACCGCATCGACGGGCGGGTTGTACCCCAGCTTCGACGAGTTGGAGAGCGGCGAGCCGTCGATTAGGACGTCGTTCCTCCCTTGGGTACGGCCACCGAGGTCATATGCGTTCGCGGCGTAGTGGTCGTAGTTTGCGTTCCGCGTCCAGTCACCGTTGACGGAGGGATCGAGGGCAACCAGGGTGACGGGGTTGCGGCTGATCAGGGGCAGCTCCTTGAAGAGCGCCTGCTCCACGTTCATTTCCTGGTTGGCCGTGTTGAACTGCACGCCCACCGGGCTAGCCTCGATTGTGACGGTCTCGACGACGTCGGAGACCTTGAGCGTGATGTCGGCCGTGACGTCGCCGCGCTGGTGGACCGGCACGTTCTTCTGCACGAGGGTGTTGAACCCCGGCCGCTTCGCGGTGAGCGTGTACGTGCCGGGGTCGACCTGGTCGAACAGGTAACGGCCGTTGCCGCCGCTCTGGCGGGTGACCGCGATGCCTGTCTCGTCGTTCTGGAGCGTCACTGACACGCCGGGTACGGCGCCCCCGGTCGTGTCGACGATCGTTCCCTGGACCCGGCCCCGGGGGGCCTGGGCCAGGACGGGAACGGCTGCGGCCAAGGCGACTAAGAGCAATGCAATCCTTCTCACGAATTTCACAACTCCTCCTTCTTCCTGCTGGCGCGGTGAAGAGCCGGCACACGGCTCATTGAGCTGGCATAAATATGCAGGATTCCGAATTTATTCCGAAAGCAAATTATCACCACTCCGCTCCGGAGTCAATAGGGCGCGACTGTTTTTTCAGCGTGCATAATCATGCAGCCTCCTGCGCGGCCGCGGATGGGTGCGTGGGAAAAGGGGGGCAGCCGCGCTCGGCGACACGACACTTCCGGACTCGGATGTGAAGATACAGTCCTTCCCTTGCGCTCCGCGCAGTCCCGGTCAGGCGTTCGAGTAGGTGATGATTGCGAGTCCCACCAGGTAGCAGATGAACATCCAAACCAGCAGGCGGTTGGTCCCTGCGGGAGCCTGGGCGAACTCCTTCCAGACCAGCACGCCCCATAGAATCGCAACCACTGGCGCGGCGTTGCTGAGGGCGTAGGAGACGGCGGGCCCCGCGGCGCCGACCGCCATGAAGCTCGATGTCAGACCGAGGCCCCAGATGCCGCCGCCGAGCACACCGGTCAGGTGCGTCCCAAAGCTGCCCTTCCAGTAAGCCGCCATCGAGACCGGCGGCCCTTCCACTGGTTTTTTCATGAAGATCGGGTTAAAGAGAAAGGTCGTGAGGAAGGCCCCCAGGGAGAAGAAGAAAGCCCCCGTGAGAGGCATGAGATTGCCTGTTCCACCCGTGACAAACTCCTTGTCGATGGCCCGGACCACGAGTCCGTAAAAGAAGGCGATCAGGAGGCCGGCGCCGACCGACAGCAGGATTCCCTTGGCGCCAGGCTTCTTCGCCGCGCTGGCCAGCCGTCCGTAAGCTGTCATGCCGAGAACGATAGCGGCCACAATCACCGCCACACCCGTGAACAACAGAACCGGGTTCCTTTGCGCATCCCCCTTCGCCAGCATCATGAGAAGGTAGTTGAATACAATCCCCAGCACCCAGGCGATGCCGCCTCCGATCGGGAATCCCACGGCCATCCCCGCGACCGCAATGGCGGCGACAAGCAATAGATTCCCGAGATTCCAGACGGTGCCGCCCAGGAACGCCGAAAGTATGCTTCCGCCGTCGGCCTGGCTGAGATCGGCCAGGAACGGCCGGCCGGCCGGGCCGAAGCTGCCCAGCGTCAGAGCGGCGAGGCTCGAAAACACCAGGAGCCCGGCAACGAAGTCCCAGTAATAGAGCTCAAAACGCCAGGTCCGCGCGGCCAGTTTCTGGGTATTGGCCCAGGACCCCCAGCACGTCATGGTGAGCACGCAAAGCACGATGGCGAGCGCATAGTTGTCGGCGGTGATCATGAAGCCGTCTCCTTTAAGGTGGGCATAATTATGCAGGCCCGACTGAGTCTGCACGGGCTGTATACCCCGAAGGGGGCGGCGTGTCAAGCTTTCTCGGCAAACGGAGCAAACGTTGCCAGCGTCGGGACGCGCCGGGCCGCGTGGGTCCGGACCGCCCTGCGAGAGCGGCGAGAGATCTTCCATTGACACGGCTGGAGGGGAATGATACATTGGGAGCTTGCATTGTTGATCGCCCTTGCATTGATATGCAGAAGCCCTTTGCCGCCAACGGCGCCGCGCAATCCGAGTGTGAATTCTTGCGCCAGCAGGCGAACCTGATCCGCCGCCGCAGCCTTCAGATGGTGCACCAGGCGCGTCTGGGGCATCCCGGCGGCGATCTTTCGTCGGCCGATATACTTGCGGTTCTGTATTTTGGCGTGCTGCGGCTCGATTATAAGAACCCGACCGCGCCCGACCGCGACCGGTTCATCATGAGCAAGGGCCACTGTTCCGGTGCGCTTTACGCGACGCTGGCTGCGGCAGGGTTCTTCCCGCCCCAGGACCTCGACACTTACATGAAGCCGCTGTCCCCGCTGAACGGGCATCCGGACCGGACCAAGGTGCCGGGGGTGGAGGCTAATACGGGCCCGCTCGGACACGGTCTGCCGATCGCCGCCGGCGCGGCGCTGGCGGGCAAGATGGACGGCGCGGCCTGGCGCACGTATGTGCTCACGGGCGACGGAGAGCTTCAGGAGGGCAGCAACTGGGAAGCGGCGATGGCGGCTGCGCATTATGGCCTTGACAACCTCGCGCTGGTCATCGACCGGAACCGGCTTCAGCAGGGAGACGCCACGGAACGCACGATGCGGCTGGAACCGCTGGCGGACAAGTGGCGGGCCTTCGGCTGGGTTGTGGTGGAAGTGGACGGGCACGATCACGCCGCGCTTTTGTCGGTATTCCGCCGCCTGCCATTGGAAGCCGGAAAGCCGAGCTGCATCATCGCCCACACCCACAAGGGCAAGGGCGTTTCCTTCATGGAGGACCGGGTGGAGTGGCATCACCGCGTCCCGTCGGAGCAGGAGTTGGAGTCGGCGCTCCGGGAACTCGGAGGAGGCGCCGAATGAGTGAGCTCTTCGACTGCCGCCGCGTGTTCAGCGAAGCCTTGGAGGAGCTTGTGGCAGCGGACCCTCGGGTGGTCGTGGTTACCAACGACTCGGTCGGGTCCTCGAATATCGATCGCATCCGGAAGCGCTTTCCGCAGCGCTTCATCAACGTGGGAATCGCCGAACAGAACATGGTCGGCATCGGCGCCGGGCTGGCCAATGGCGGCAAGATCCCGTTTGTGTGCGGTGCAGCGTGTTTTCTCACCGGCCGCGCGCTGGAGCAGGTAAAAGTCGATCTGGGATACTCCAGAAGCAACGTCAAGCTCTGCGGCATGTCGAGCGGCCTGGCTTACGGAGCGCTCGGGCCGACGCATCACTCCATTGAGGACCTGGCCTGGACGCGCGTGATCCCCAACCTCACGGTCATCGTCCCCGCCGACCCCGTCGAAACCGCGCAGGCGGTGCGCGCCATTGCGGGCATCGACGGCCCGGTGTTCCTGCGCCTGAGCCGCATGCCGGTGCCCGTGGTGCACGCGCGCGACTACCGGTTCGAGATCGGGCGGGCCGCCGTGCTCAGAGATGGAGAGCAGGTTACCTTGATCGCGAACGGCACCATGGTCTCCAGGGCGGTCGAGGCCGCCTGGTTGCTGGCCGGCCAGGGGCTGTCCGCGCGTGTGGTCAATATGTCCACTGTCCAGCCGATCGATCGCGAAGCGATCATCGAGGCGGCGGAAAAGACCGCGGCCATCGTGACGGTCGAGGAGCATTCGATCCGCGGAGGTCTGGGCGGCGCCGTGGCGGAGGTTGTGGTGTGCACGAGGCCCGTTCCGATGAGGATGCTCGGCGTTCCTAGCGTGTTTGCGCCGACGGGATCCGCGTCGTGGCTGTTCCAACATTTCGGGCTGACTCCGGAGGGGATCCGCGACGCCGCGCTGGAACTGCTTCAAGAGAGGGTGTGCGATGCAGCGCAAGTTCGTTCTGGCCATTGATCAGGGCACGACCAATACCAAGGTTCTACTGCTCGATCACCGCGGCAACGTAGCGGCTCGGGCGTCACGGCCGCTCTCCATCTCCTTCCCCCAACCCGCCTGGGTGGAGCAGGACGCCCGATCCCTGTGGGCCAGCGTTGCGGAGGGAATCGACGATTGTCTGGCGCAGGCGGGCAGCCCGGAGCTGGCGGCCATCGGCATCACCAACCAACGGGAGTCCGTCGTCGCCTGGGACCGGCGCACCGGCCAGCCAGCCGCTCCCTGCGTCGTGTGGCAGTGCCGCCGCTCGGCCGGTTTTTGCGAGGATCTGCGGCGCCGCGGCTTGGAGCCTCTTCTGCGCGAGCGGACCGGACTGGCGATCGACCCGCTGTTTTCCGCGAGCAAGGCTCGATGGCTTCTGGATCACATCCCGGACGGCCAGCCTAAGGCCGAGCAGGGCGATCTCTGCCTGGGCACGGTCGACAGTTGGGTGTTGTGGAATCTCACCGGCGGCGCCCTGCACGCCTGTGATGCGACAAACGCCTCGCGCACCCAGCTGCTCAACCTGCGCCGCGTAGAATGGGATGCAGATCTGCTCGCCATCTTCGGCGTGCCGTGCCAGGCATTGCCCGAAGTCCGGCGCTCCAGCGCGGTCTTCGGTGAGTCGGTCGCGATGGGGCGGCTTCCGGCGGGCGTGCCCATCGCAAGTCTGATCGGTGATTCTCACGCCGCGCTGTTCGGCCATGCTGCTTTCCGGCCGGGTGCGGTGAAGGCGACCTACGGGACCGGCTCATCGCTCATGACCTTGACCGACGGCCCGGTGTTGTCGAATGGCGGACTCTCGACGGCGATCGCCTGGTGGCAGGGCGCCGGGGCCACCTACGCACTCGAAGGGAACATTCTGGTGACTGGCGGCGCCGTCCACTGGCTGGGGGAATTCCTGCGGCTGGAAGACCCCGCGCGCGACGCGGCCGCGCTGGCCTGCGAGGCGTCGGACACGGCGGGCCTGTACCTGGTCCCGGCGTTCGTCGGTCTGGGGGCTCCATACTGGAACGCGCAGGCCAGAGGGCTGATCACGGGCCTCACGCGGGGGACCACGGCCGCCCAGGTGGCCAGGGCAACTCTGGAATCGATCGCCTACCAGGTGCGCGACGTCTTCGACGCGATGCGGGCGGATGTGGCGGTGGAATTGCCGGAACTGATGGCCGACGGCGGCGCCAGCCAGAACGATTCTCTCATGCAGTCTCAGGCCGACATCCTTGGCAGGCCGGTCGTACGGAACCTCTCCACCGAGCTGTCGGCGATCGGAGCCGCGTGGCTGGCGGGCCTTGCCGTCGGCTTCTGGGCGTCGCTCCAGGAGTTGGACGCCTTGCCGCGATCGGAAGACCGGTTCGAGCCGCGGATGCCGGAACCCGAGCGCCAGGCGCGATATTCCGGCTGGCGGGAGGCGGTAGCCAGGGCCATGCTGCGTGCGCCGGCTGATGTCTCGCAGGCGCCTGGCCGGGCGGGAGCCGTACAATCGTAGGCTATGGCTCGCATCGACGAATTGCGCTTAATGGCCAAGGTGGCCAGGATGTACTACCAGCAAGACCTTACTCAAAGTGAGATCATGGAACGCCTCAACATCCACCAATCCACGGTCTCGCGGGTCCTCAAGCGCGCCGAGAAGGAAGGCGTTGTCCGGACGATTGTCAGCGCGCCGTCGGGGACTCACCCGGAACTGGAGGAAGCGCTTCAGTCCGCCTACGGCTTGCAAGATGCGGTGGTCGTCGATTGCGTCGATGACGAGGACCAGATCGCGCGCGACCTCGGCGCGGCGGCCGCCTTCACCGTGGAAAACACGCTGAAGCCCGGTGACCTGATCGGCATCTCCTGCTGGAGCGCCGCTTTGCTGGCCATGGTGGACGCGATGCATCCGACGCAGCGCGCTTCCGGCACCCGCGTAGTTCAGATCCTCGGCGGCGTGGGAAGCCCGGGAGCCGCCATGCACGCGACGAACGTGACGCGCCGCCTGGCCAACCTCATCGCCGCTGAAATCACGCTGTTGCCCGCTCCCGGCGTGGTCGGCTCAGTCGAAACCAGGCGTGTTCTGATGAAAGACCAGTTCGTGCAGGAAGCGCTTGGACGCTTCAAGTCAGTCACTCTGGCCCTGGTAGGGATCGGGGCGGTGGAACCTTCCAAGATGCTGGCGGCCAGCGGCAACACATTCTCGATCCAGGAGTTGAGGCTGCTGAGCAGCAGAGGGGCCGTGGGTGACATCTGTTTGAGGTTTTTCGATGCGTCCGGGCGGCCGGTGATCACCCCGTTGAATGACCGCGTCATCAGCATGGAACTGAATCAGCTTCGGCGGGTGCCCCGGGTCATCGGTGTTGCGGGCGGCAAGCGGAAGACTGCCGCGATTCGCGGCGCGCTTGCCGGCAAGTGGATCAACGTTCTGATCACCGATCGCGCGATGGCGCAGAGACTTCTGAAGAACAACGCAGCGGACTCCCTCCGGCCCCGGTCAGCCATCAACAGCGTGGCATCCCGCAGGACCGTTAGCAGAGCATGACTGGCAACTGGCAGGGAGACCTATGGAGGACACACAATGGCCATGACTCTTGCAGTCATTATCGGGAATCGCGATTTCTTTCCGGATCGCCTCGTCACCGAGGCGCGCAGTGACGTTTTGACGCTCTTCAAGGAGATGGACGTTGAGCCCGTGATGGTTCCCGAGGCTGATACCAAGCTCGGATCCGTCGAGACCTGGAGCCACGCCAAGCGCTGCGCTGACCTGTTTCGGGCGCACCGTGAGCGGATCGACGGCGTCCTGGTTACGCTGCCGAACTTCGGGGACGAAAAAGGCGTGGCGGATACACTGAAGCTTTCCGGCCTCGACGTGCCCATCTTGGTCCAGGCATACCCAGACGACCTCAACCAGCTCAACGTCGAGCGCAGGCGCGATGCTTTCTGCGGCAAGGTCTCGGTGTGCAACAACCTCAGGCAATATGGTCTCCCCTTCAGCCTGACCTCGCTGCACACGGATGAACTGCTGAGCGAGACGTTCCGCGAGGACATGGCCGACTTCCTGGCTGTCTGCCGCGTGGTGCGGGGCATCCGCAGGGCGCGCATCGGCGCTGTCGGCGCGCGTCCCAACGCTTTCAACACAACCCGCTACAGCGAGAAACTGCTGGAAGCAGCCGGCGTCAGCATCAGTACCGTGGACCTCTCGGAAGTGCTGGGCAACGCCAACAGGATTCCCGATAACGACATCCGCGTGAAATCCAAGCTCGATGAGATCAAGTCCTACGCGGATGCCGCGGCTGTCCCATCTCCCGCGCTGGTGCTCATGGCGAAACTAGCGATCGTGCTGGCGGACTGGATGGGCGAATACGACTTGCAGGCAACCGCCCTCCAATGCTGGAGCTCGCTCCAGAGGAATTACGGTGTCAACTGCTGCACCATCATGAGCATGATGAGCGAGAAGCTGATGCCGAGCGCCTGCGAAGTGGATGTGGCTGGCGTGGTCGCCATGCATGCGCTGCAACTGGCTTCGGGGAGGCCGAGCGCCCTGGTCGACTGGAACAACAACTATGGAAAAGACCCGAACAAGTGCGTCTTTTTCCATTGCGGAAACTGGGCCAAGACCTACCTGCCCGATGTCAAGATCAGCACGGCCCCGATTCTGGGTTCGACGCTCGGCGAGCAGAACACCTTCGGCGCCATGTCCGGCCGCACACCCGCGGGCCCGGTCACTTTCGCTCGAGTCACCACGGACGACCAAGCCGGGATGATCCGCGCCTACGTGGGCGAAGGCCGCTTCACGGACGACCCTCTGGCCACCTTCGGCTCACGGGCGGTTGTGGAAGTGCCCGGCCTCCAGCGGCTGCTACGGCACGTGTGCAAGAACGGGTTCGAGCACCACGTCGCGATGAACGCATCCGAGTGTGCGGATGTGCTGGCCGAGGCCTTCCAGACCTACCTGGCTTGGGAGACGTATCTGCACGATGGGCGGGCCTCCTGCCAATAGCGGGCACTCTCATGACGGAAGGCAGCAGCCGCATGAGGGGGGGTGCGGTGAGATTCGGGCCGCGGGACGTGCTGGCGACCGTGGGCGGCTTTCTGGCCCGCGGGCCGGGCTCCTGGGAGGTCGCCGGGTTTCTGCGCGACACGCCGAACGCCTTTGCCAGCACGGGTTTCAGTCCCTACGGGACGTGACGATTGCCCCTTGGTTCTCAGCACTGAAGTGCTGGGCTATCTTCATCCGGCCCCGACGGGGCCGGTATTGCGAAAAGTAAGTGACATTGGGTGGGCCACCGTCTTAGCCGGCGGGCAACTTTTCCGTTCGAAGCCCATAACGCCGCGCCGCTGTGCACTGCCTTTCGCCGGCAGAAACGAACAACTCCGCGGACCACTCGGCTGCCGAGGCTATGTGCAGCGAATCCGACGACCGCACCGGCCACCGCTCGAGGATTTCGACGGCACGCGCAATGACTTGGTCCGTGATGTTCACAACGCTGGCGTCTTCGATGTCCTCGAATAGCGCCTGCTTGGCCTTTACGTACTGTTGCGGGGACAGCTTCCCCTCGCGCCGGCGCCTGCAGAGCGCGGAAACAACCTCCGAAGGGCAAATCACAGAAACGCCTAAAGACGATGCCGACGACAGCATCTCTTCCAGGCGATCGCTCCCAGGCTCTTCGACATACCGTTTGGCAAGCGCCGAAGAATCAAGAAAAACGTTCAAGGTGACGACCGCCTTTCGTCCAGCACGGCCCTGGTGAGCGACGCGCCCGACACGGCCAAACGCAGACCCGGGCGCTTCCACGCCGGTTGGGCCTGGCGCAACTCCGCAGGAACTACCTTGGCAATCGCTTTGCCGTGGCGCAGAACCCGGATCGTCTCGCCCTTCTCAACGAGATCCAGAACTTGCGACGCGTTCTTTCGAAATTCAGTGAAAGTGACTGTCTTCATGTAAGGGCGTCCAAAAAAGCCGGCCATATTGTACAACGCTATACATGAATGTGCAATGGCGGGTGGCTCAGCCTGGCCCAGGCGAGTTCCTCGTCCCATGGAACTGCACCCCGGCTGCGCTGCCGGCCGGGGCGCAGCGTTTTGAGCAGGGGCCTCAGAACGAGAGCCGCAGGCCGAACTGGATGTTGCGCGGGCTGCCCGCCGAGGTAATCTTGCCGAAGTCGGCCGCCGTCAGACTGCCTTGCGGCCCGGCCAGTTGCGTGGTGTTGAAGGCGTTAAAGAACTCGGCGCGGAATTGCAGCCTGGCCCGCTCGCCGATCTGCTGAGAGCGGCTCAGGGACAGGTCGAACAGCTTGGTGCCAGGGTTGCGAAGGTTGGGCTCAGTGCGCGAGTCGTTGCCGAGGGAGAACTGTGGCGCGGCCTGAAAAGCAGTGGTATCGAACCAGCGCTCCAGCGATTTCTGGCTGGAAGGCAGCACCGGCGAC
>Ga0315280_10004033_pt1 | contig 22036 bp, 22 predicted proteins | sample YL17G06_40_MG_FD_203697 | JGI IMG/M metagenome (GOLD analysis project Ga0315280, IMG submission 203697) | Sediment microbial communities from Yellowstone Lake, YNP, Wyoming, USA - YL17G06_40 | ecosystem: Environmental > Aquatic > Freshwater > Lake > Sediment | place: USA: Wyoming | collected...
CAGAAAACTTATCAGAATGGCTCGAACAGCATCATAATGCAACCAGGCTGGGAAGCAAACGACAGCAGGCGAGCAGAGTCTATAGGTGAACGCTTTTACATAGAAGAGGGGTCCACACCAAGAGACATTAGAATGTCGCAACCTAGAGAGATGGAAAAGATACCGGTCTGCAAGTGTGCGAGTTGTGGTCGGATAATCGATTTCTGCACAAGAGACAATCCCTGTCCTGTATGTGGGAACTCCATATTCACCGTTGAATATGAAGCAAAAGAGCAGAGTGAGAAGTAGAATTAAGGTTTCTCTCCGAACAGAGTCTTACTGTTTTACTGTATGAATTACCCGCTCTATTGGCCTACGGTGGCGTGCACGCAAGTTTCCTGGCCGCGCAACTCGTAGCGCTTTGAAGTCTGGGAATAGATTGGCAATTAATGTCTTAGTATGCCCTAATAGATGGTTTAATATCCAAACCGAATTGTACCTCTGCTATTAGGTATTTGAACTCAACAATCATGTGGAGAAGTCATTTGATCACAGATCCTGTCATTCTAATAGGAATAATTGCTGGAGTTGCGACAATACTCTCATTCGCTTTGGAGATCTACCAAGTCAGAAAAAGAAAGGCGGAGACAGAAAACAGATCTATAATCAGAGGTTCATCAGCGATACTCAAGACTGCACTTAGAATGTTTGTGGATGCACATGATGAAATACTTGTCTGGCGAGAGTCGCCTGCCTAGGAAGATTCAGCTACTCCAAAATGATGGACAAATCTCTCGAAGCTTTCCGAAAAGCAAGAGCAAATGGTGTAAAGATAAGAATTCTCTTGGACATCTATAATTTGGAAGGCGCCAGATGTGCAAGACAATTCTTGAAGACAGGAGCAGAGGTTAGACATACCACCCAAGTTCCCGCCTTCTTTGTAGCTGTAGACAGAAGGATCTTACTGGACACCACCACAAAGATAGAGGTAAGAGGTAAGAGACTGATCGGTGACACAGGTGAAGTGATCAGTAACGCGGAAGACATAGAAAATCTGACGCGGGACTTTGATAGAACGTGGGAAGGAGCAATGCATGCTGAGAAGTTAATCGAGGAATTAGGATCGACGTCGCAAGAATAGAATCTATTCAGTAATACAAACGCCTGATTGGATTCGGTCAGCTTGACGTGAACATCGTCTAAACTCTATTCAAAAGATTCTGTACTCAGATATCTCTCTCCCCCGTCTGGAAAAATCACTACAACCGTCTTCCCCTTGCCTAGTTCTCTTGCCTTCTGTAATGCAGCATACATGGCAGCTCCAGAACTTGGACCGACAAACAGTCCCTCTATTCCCGCAAGTTCCCTTGTAACCCTTAACGCGTCATCATCCTTCACTCTGAATACTTTATCGACTATGTTCAGGTCAAGGATCGGTGGCTTGTAACCGGAATCGGTGAAATTGAGCGTGCCCTCTATCTTCGTTTTCAGTTTGGGTTCAACCCCTATGATCTCTATCTCTGATCTGTACTCTTTCAATCTCCTGCCAACCCCAACTATTGTTCCCCCAGTCCCTATTCCGGCGACGAAGGCATCTATCTTCCCACCGGTCTGCTCGATGATCTCTGCGCCGGTAGTCTGGTAATGGGCATCCACGTTGAGTGGATTCCCAAACTGATTCAGATGAAAATAATTGTTTTCACTAGCCAACCTTTCCGCTATTCTTATTGCTTCATATTCATCCTCCACAAGCATCAGCTCAGCGCCAAATGATAGCATGATCTTCCTCCTCTCCATGCTGGCCGATTCCGGCATGACGAGTTTAACCTTGTAGCCTCTGATAGCGCCGATCATCGCCAGACTTATTCCTGTATTCCCTGAGGTGGCTTCGATTATGGTCTGATCTTTCGCCAAAACTCCAGTCCTTTCCGCATGTTCGATTATGTACTTGACAACCCTGTCTTTTACGCTTCCACTAAGATTGAACCGTTCCAGTTTTGCCAGGACAGTTGCATCATTCTCTCCAACTAGACTCTTTATTTTCACCACAGGCGTGTTTCCCACCAGATCTAGGACACTGTCAACACTCATTCAGCATGCACTACTCCTCAATCGCGACCTCTATTCCTCTCGCTTTTCTCTGGGATTCCAACAAACCTTTGCAAAACGGCTTATGGCGAAGGACACCCTATGCCGCGCATATTTATTTGTCTATCGCGCGTCACTCGACAGGTTGCTATGACTCTCCTCTGAGCCGAATAGTCTAGAAGCACCCAGAATAGGTTAGTGAGTAGCGCGCTAGGGAACCTGAGGGACAAAGAACTCTCACCGACAGTGCACGCACTATAAATATGTGACTCCCTCATGTTATCTCAGGTGATATCTTGCCGATCTGCCCAAAATGCCGCAAGTTCATAGCCGAAGGGAAACTTCGACGCCATAAGAGTCGTTGCGGAAAGAAACCCACAGTAAAGAAAGTGATTACCCAGGACAACATAGCTCCAGCTGGATTATAAGGCCTGAGCATGGCTTCGCGCCAAGGATATCCCATAACTCGTTGCAAGGCTTAAGAGAAAACCCTGGAGCCTGCATAGACTATGAAGAGGGCTTCGAAATGAAGTTTGAAGCTCCAAGCTGGAACGATGTTTGCGAGATGTGTTTCCGATTGGCCGACGAGGTCAGAAGAAGTCGATTCGTCCCAGACATAATTGTCGGGGTAGCACGAGGAGGATGGGTTCCGGCAAGAATAATCTCCGACCTCCTGGAGAATCCAAATCTCGCAAACACGAGAGTCGAGTTCTATGAAGATGTAGGTAAGAAAAGTAGGAGGCCTAAGATTACACAGTCCATTTCAACCCCTGTCAAGGATAAGAAAGTCCTAGTGGTAGACGACGTCTCGGATACAGGTGAGAGCCTCAGACTTGTCTGCGAGGACCTGAGAGAACGAGGCGCCAGCGAGGTTAGACTTGCCACGATGCACTACAAGCCTTGGAGCGTGAAGAAACCGGACTACTACATCAAGGAGACGGAGGCTTGGATAGTCTACCCTTATGAATTGCTCGAATTCACAAAAAGCATGATTAAGAGACTTAGAAGCGAAGACAAATCCTCTGACGAGATCAAGCAAGAACTCACCAGGATCGGCTTGAACAGCCAGATCGTTGACAAGTTCATGAGTGAGTTCCAGAAAAGTTGACGGTGATCTGAGTCAGTATGTTTTGATGAGTATTTCCAAATGAGACACGCCCCATCAAGTGTAGATATGGCCAAGAAACAGTTTTGATGTCGTTATTCAGTTCCAAGAAGTTATTTATAGAGTCATGCAACAACAAGACAAACGAGAAATATCAAAAGGAAGTCACGAAATGAATATCCTACAATTGATCTCAATATGTATCGAGTTTGTAATTGTAATCATCTCCCTTATGATCGCAGCATCGAGAAAGAAGGTGTATGGATACGGTTTTGCACTGACTTTTGCAATATATGTTTTCTATGATTCAGCAAGATTGTTTTCAGTCGCCATTGATGAGACGCCCCTGCATATCCTATTCTTTATTGCAACTGTTTCCGCACTGATCTCAGTATGGAAACTGTACAAAGAATAAGCATGTGATCTACTCCTCTGAAGCGAATAACTCCAATTTACTGGGAGCTTATTAGCCCGCTCTGCCATTGATGACAAGGCTCATCAAAAGTAAAGCGCGTGCAGTGACGGAAGATGATGAAACACATATGGCACCTGTCCCGACACATCGGCGAGAGGCATGCCGGAACCAACGACGAGGCCGAGGCAGCGGACTATATCAAAGAGGAGCTGTCGAATATTGGGCTCGCTGTCAGGTCAAGATCGTTCCACTTCTTGGGATGGGAGCTGAAGAGGCCCCCAACTTTAGAGGTATTGAGGCCCGAGGTAAAGGCCCTGGAAGCTGAACCAGCAATATTCTCAAGCCCGACGCCGAAAGGAGGAGTGACAGGGGAACTGAAGCCCTCTGGGTCGATGCATCTAGTAGACCTCAATCCCGCACTGGTCTGGCCGAGGTACTCCGTGGTAGATGACAAAGGTGAGCCGCTGGCCCACATAATATCGAGTTCAACTAGAGCTCCAATAACGTTTCCTTTGACCAAGAGAATCATCTGTGGAGGCCTGCCCACCGTCATCGTGGGTATGGAGGGGCGCGAGCAAATCGAGGCCCTTTCAAGAAGAGGGACGATGGAGACCAGAGTGGAGTTGGATGCTGAACTGAGGCCGGATTCCAAATCTCAAAACATACACGGGCTTTTGAAAGGCTCAGGAGAATCTGATGAGCGAATAGTGGTCTGCGCCCATTATGACTCGATGTACGGTTCACCTGGGGCGAACGATAATGCGAGCGGGATCGAGGCGATGCTAAGGATTGCAGAGGGTTTAGCCGGCAAGAAACTGGAGACGACTATTGAGTTCATTGCCTTCGGCGCCGAGGAATACGGCCTGTTCGGATCCCGCACCTACGTCGACGAACTTAAGGATATGAGTGAGGTCTCCAAGGTGAAGGCCACAATAAACCTAGACACCGTCGCTGCCGGAGAGCGCCTCCTAGTCTGGGCCGGACCGGAAAGCTTCATTCCTACTGTCAGCGAGAGCGTATCCAACTCAGCGCTCAGAGACTACTTCGACCCAAAAGATATTCGAAATCCGGGAGCCGGATTCACCGACAGCATGCCCTTCTACGATCAGGGTGTACCAGCCGTCTGGTTCCAATTCAAACCTTACGACCATTGGCACAGAAATACAGACACCTACGAAGAATGTTCAGAGGAAAAGCTAACAAAAATTGTAGACGCCGTAAATCGCCTGATCTTGACCATAACATAAGCCAAGACTCAATAGAGAAATTACAGAAACCTGTCTACGAGGTCTTCATAGTATTATCTCTTAGCGCAATGGTTGGTCTGAGTCAGTCTGCCTGATCAGGCTCTGCAGATAAGGTATCACATCCCACCTCGCGTCCTTCCCGGTGACATCGATCCAGACCTTCCTCTCAAGAATCTTTGCAAGGTCAATATCTGCATAAAGTATCTCATCCTTGTCGCAGGAGGGGCCGGCAAGGTAGTTTCCCATGGGATCTATTATCCCGCTGCCGCCGTAAAATTCCCAGTTGGCATCAACATCCTCAGAGTATTCCGGTTTGCCCCTAAGATATTGTGAGGATGCAAGGACATAGCATTGACACTCGATGGCGTACTGTCGAATAGAGGTATCCATCACGTGCCTTGGCAGAAGACTCCAGCCAGGATAACACGCGATGTGAACCTCTTCACCCTGGATGGCCATGGCTGACTTCAATATGGGATTCAGGTGTTCAGCGCATATCAGGCCACCAACCCTGCCAAAAGGTGTCTTGAAGACGCACTGTAGATCCTGCGGCGAACCACTCGTCCAGAATACCTTCTCACGATAGACCGGGGTGAGCTTACGATGTTTACCGATGAGCCTTCCGTCACAACCAATGAATACAATCGAGTTATAGATCGAACTCCTATAGTCGGCGTCTATCTCATTCACTCCTAGACAGACCATTGATTCCACAGACCCTGCAACTTCACAAAGCTGGTCTATCTCAGGCCCAGGAATCCCTACCGATTCCTTGACCAAATCCAGCCATTTTGCATTCCAGTTGACGGGCGGCTTAGCCTCGATTGCCCAGTTGGGATATGCTGGAATAAAGGTTTCAGGAAAGACTATTATTCGAGCCCCTCTTGCTGCCGCATCCTGAATGATTCGACAGGCCTTCTCTAGAGAATTCTTCTTGCTTGGGGGATATGGAGGAGCCGTCTGGACCACAGCAACCTTGTACTTTCTCGTCTCCATCTAGATGAGACCTCAATTCTTGATTGTTCTAAGAGCCTCCTTTATCTCGCAGATACTTGTTGGTTGAGAACAAGATTAAAAGAGATTTCCTGACAGATGCATGCCGGGGAGATTGCCCAGTTGGATTACGGTGAGAGAATCTCAAGAGCTGTTCGTCTTATGGTTGCTGAGGGTCTTGACGCCCTGATCCTCTCCAGACCGAGTGAGTCGCGTAGCCTCTTTTACCTCACAGGTGCAGATAGACTCTGCGCCAACCTAGTAATCTACAGAGACGGAGGCAGCACATTACTTATCCTTGAGGAGGATCTGCTCGACGCCAAGACGACCGCCCACGCGGATGAGGTCAAGACATTTACGTCCGCAAGATCTCAGTTTGAGGCAATCGCGAACGCACTCAAGGAACACGGATTGAGTCGCGGCGTCTTAGGCGTAGAGAAACATTTCATCCATGTGGGTTTCTACGAGAACCTCAGAGCCGCACTACCAGCACCCCTCCAGATCACAGACGCAACCAAAGTAACTGGACAGCTCAGACTCATCAAGACCGAGGATGAGATCACGCTAATCAGGAAAGCTTCAGCCATAGCCACGAAAGCACTGGAATCAGCAACAGAGACGGTCAGACCGGGAACACCTGAGAACGAGATAGCGGCAACTGTCGAGTATGAGTTGAGAAGAAACGGCGCCGAGGCTACAGCGATGTCGACTTTCATCGCCTCTGGACCAAGAACTCAAGCAGCCCATCCGCCACCCTCCAGCCGAAAGCTCCAGAGGAGTGAAGTGGTCCTCATAGACCTTCATCCAAGGATTCAAGGTTATTGCAGTGACCTTGCAGCAACCTTCACAGTGTCCACCGAGGACACAGGATTGACCGGGCAACTCAGACGATCTCTCGAGGCCAGAGACTCATCAATTCAAGAGCTGAGAATCGGCGACAGATTCTCCACAATCCATCTAGGATATCTTCGAAGGTTGAGCAACTATGGATTCACCGTACCATCAGTACCATTCTTCAACAATCTTCACGGCGTCGGCGTTTCAGCCAATGATCCGCCCTCCTTCTGGCATCCGACCGACGTAGAGATCCAGCCTGGAATGGTCTTCGCCTTGGCTCAGTGTCCAGTTCAACCCCAGCAGATTGAGGCGGTCGGGATGAGATTTGAGGACACCTACTTGGTTACGGAATCAGGGGTCGAGCGACTGACTTCACCTCAAAATCAGTGAAACTGATTTATCTCAGTAGCGTGCACATCGGAATACCTCATTGCAGGCGCTGACGAAAACATGAGTGAGATGCGGATGAGGGATAGGTGAAAGATTCTGGATTTCTTTGAGGCGGTCTGGAAGAGGCGGTCTGTAAGATCTTATTCGCAGACGCCTATCTCAGAGAGAACCCTTATCAAGATCTTGGATGCAGCCAGGCTGGCCCCTTCAGCCGCTGGCAAGCAGCCATGGCACTTTATCATCGTAAAAGAGGAAGATAAACGGGTCCGAATTGCTAAAGGCTGCAGGTACGGAAGATTCCTAGCCGAATCACCAGTAGTCATCGTAGCCTGTGGAGACAAGAAGGCCTCCCCACACTGGTACACCGTAGATACTGCCATAGCTCTGGAACACACCGCTTTGGCGGCTACAACTCTAGGCCTCGGAACATGCTGGATCGGAGCCTTCAACCAAGAAGACATCCGCGAGATCTTGAGGATTCCTGAAAGATTCGAGGTTGTTGCGCTGATGGCTCTAGGATATCCACGTGGGAAGTTAGACCTGCTGGCTATGATTCTTCATTTCGTGAGACCCAAGAAGAAACTTAAGGATATTCTCTCGTTGGAGGTCTACGGTAAACCGCTCGAAAACGTGTTCAACCCTAAAGATACCAGAATGCTCACATAATGAATGACGCGCAAAGATGTCTGCTTGGATAGATCCGTCTCATCTAGTCATTCCATAGGCGATTATGAGGTATACTATCGGTCTGTAAATCAGTTGGACTTCGAGACCACGTGTGTATACTGTGAGGTTCATAAGATGTGAGATTACAAGGCCCAAGAAGCCTATGGCTAAGAAGAGGAAAAGCTTCGATTTGGTCTTCTTGTACCTGTAGAATCCCATGCAAGATATGAGCAGTGTCAGCAAGAAGTTCTCGACATAGAGCACGTCCCAAACAAACATAGTAATCTGCCCAATAGTATGTTTGGTGGGAGTCGATATTTAAAAACTCTGAATAATTGCGCGCTTCACAAGCACGGTTTTACCGAGGATTGAGATGTGGCTTGAACTGTCTCCCGTAAATCGATCGGAATGCGAACAGCGGCAGCAGTACGTAGATTGTTATCGACGAGATGGCTGCAAACAGAAATGCAACCACAGATGCGAATGGTGCGTTGATAGAAGCAGATACGGTGTAGATAGAGGCTGTCAAATGTATCGTTCCAACAAGCGGCAGCAGGAAGGCTCTGAAGACTGGTTGAGACGGGCCATGCGCGGCGATGAAGTTTGCAATTGAAGGCGACCATGAATAGTAGAACTTGTTCCATCCATTCACAAGCGTTCTTCCAATCTGGCTTGAGCCTATCATATTGTCTCTGACATGCCGCATGTAGACTACTTCAGGAGCCAACTCACTACCGTAGGCGGCTGTGGCAACGATACAGCCTGGTCTCGGGGTAGGTGAGGGTGTGGGGGTCGCGGTTATCTCGACGCTTACGTCAACGGATTTGGAGATGGTCCCAATTGAACCTGTAACTCTGAGGGTGAATGTTCCGGTGGTTGCGGAGCCTCCTGCTGAGATCTGAAGAGTTGTGGTTGCAGAATCGTCAGGCGGAGGTGTGACCGGCCCCGGCAGATTCACCGTGACGTCGCTTGGGGTGCCTCCGAACCATGAATGTGAGAGGGCTACCGCGTCACTGAAACCGTATCGTGAGGTGATATTTATCGTGGATGATCCTGAAGCTCCCCGTGCAATAGATATTGAGGAGGGATCTGCGCTTATCGAGAAATCGGGTGCAGACAGATGCCGCTTCTCGATCCTCCACTGAATGCCTGAGCTTGGAGATTGGTCGTAGCCCACCACGTAGATTCCTGTATTATCCACAGAAACTCCGAGAGGCATCTCAGATGCGGGACTTGGATCACTTGTCTCTTCCCATATGATTGAACCGTCTGTGAGGTTCCGCTTCTGAATCCTCCACTGGTCAATAGCTTCGCCTGGAGATACATCGTTGCCAACTATGTAGACTCCTGTGTCATCGACAGCAACACTAAGAGCCTCGTCGTTTTCAGCACTGGGATTGCTTGTCTGTTCCCATATTGTTGATTCTGCCTTCACGATATTGGTTGTTAGGATGCTCAGGGTTAATGTTAGGACCACCAGCATGGCGAGAAGTCTAAGCCGGAAGATCCGCTTCATAAGCGACGCCTTACCGTGTGTAATGTTATGGGAGGCATTCATTAAAACCAATCTTCAATCCTCACATGAAATTCTGAAACGTAGAATAACTTCCTTGAGTATTTCTAGGTTCAGATGTATTTAGCTTTCCCGTGAAGGGGCCGTGGTGGCTGAGGCTTTCGGAACTCAGCGCGCTTCAATCCTGAGAATAGGAACCGACCGCAATGTTCCGTATCTCTATTGACGGGGGGATTTCGTGCTGGTCTGGGAAACCCCAGACTATTGCGAAAACTTTCATAACCTTGCCTTCAGGATTGCCTGTCCACGCCCGGATATGACCATTTATGTAAACCCCATCTGTTTTTATCTCGAGCCATTCTGGTCCGTTTTCTGGGATGGGTTCACGATACCGCCTCGTATCATAGTTCCCATTGATGTCTGTCGGCTCTGAATTCCATTCAAGTACTGTCGAGCTCCGTGCCACCCATCGGCCGTCTATTTCAGCATAGATGTGAACTCTTCCGTTTCTTATCGGTTGGCCTTTGGGACTGTAAGCTCTCCCTGAGAAGTATATGTTGCCACCAATTGGCACTTTCGAGATCTCTCTGCCAACCTCATCGATAGCGAGAATAGTTACGGTTTCGATTAAGGGAGCAGATTTATCTCTTTCATATATCTTGACGCCATCATAACTTGAATGAGGAGCATAGTCTGTTTCTTTAAGAAGATCTGTGAAAGACCAATAGTATGATTCTTCCAACCTAGAGAAACTTGTTGATTCAGTATCTACGGCAACAAAGTCTGGATAAGGAAGGTCAAACCTGAATACAGATATCTCAGACCTGCTGGAAAGGTGAGAGGCCACCTCGTTTGTGGCTAGAACGGACACATTGGATGGGACTCCCCCTAGTACTCTTTCAACCTCTTGATCCCGCTCTGATGCGCAGGGCCACCATTTCGAACCCAAGGGATCATGGGGATTGCCAGTATGGCTGTTTAGAGGGCTCAAAGGGCTATGAGCAATAGATGTTAACGCCAAAAGCGCTAACAAAATCCATGGAAATACTCGCGATAGATTCGGCATAATCTTTGACAACGCCTTGACGCCTAGAACCGTGGATAGAAATATCTGTCCAATTATCTGGGCGGAGTAGTGGGCGACAGAGCTGTAGTAAGATGGGTAAGACGTCAAGAAGATAACGGCGAGCCAAGGGATTGCGGGCAAGATCGATAATGGAGCCAGAAACGGTGTAAAACCTACGAAACCCAATAAGAGCACTACATATTCCAGCTTCGAAACAAGGTCAGGTTTGACAAGGTCTAGTATGGCCGTGGGTTTGAGAAGAGTATCGAAGGATACCGCGGTCCCAACCCCACTTCTAACTACCTGCAGTGTTAGAGCCCTCTCGTAACCAAACAGGAGATGACCCTGAAGAGGAGGGTATGATGCCTGGAGCTTTTGAACTAGGACGAGATCAAACAGGAGGACCGATACACCTGCAACTATTGAGAGAAGAGGCATGTAAAAGGAAGAGCCGCCAGACTTCTTTCTAGACAATAGGAATTCATTGATCAAGAAATATGTCCCGAGGAAAATGACGATCAGAGGAGCGAACTCTATAGTGAATGCTGTGAGAAATAGAAACAACATACAGATAGCATTATTCTTCCGATAGAAGAAGAACGTGCTGAGAAGCAACAATGGGATGAACGCCTGAGCATGGAAGTCTGCTCGATTCACCCAGTGGAGAGGCGAGTACAGCAGGTAGGCCCCTGAAAATATCAGCCCCACCCTCCCGCTGGAAAAAGTCTCACGTGCAATCAAGTAGAGTGGGATGGCTGCCGCAGCCAGAACAACTGTCTGCAAGACAAGTAGCGCTTCACAACTTGGACATGTAGCATAGAATGGAAGTAGCAGGTATAATGTTGGAGCCACATGTCCACCGAATATGAAGGACTGCAAGCCGAAGACTCTTCCCGGATCGAAAATCCTGACCCAGAAATCATGATTGAATATGCCAAGGTCGTAGAAGCCAGCCTCAAAGGACTGGTACCTTGCAATAGTAAACCATGACATAAGAATAGAGTACAGGGTTACCAGAAAGAATAGGACAAACGTGCTGCTGCAATGCTTTCTAGTCGACTGCGCTGATCGACACTTACCACTTGATAGCTCTGAAATCATTCTACGGAGCAGTCTCCTGGAGAAATCGACTGTCGGCAGCATCTAGCCAACCTGTCTACTCAACTGCTATGTGATCAACCCCAAGAATGAAAGGCTTGTGTTCTCAGACCCGCCCCAGGAACGCGGGAAGAAGCTAGTTCCATGAATCGTGTCTAGACCGCGGCGTAGCTGTATAGGTCTGTTGCACCTAGGGGTCTCCCGATCAAGCGCGCGCAAATCTGATGCGAGAAGTTGCCGGTCGCCATCTTCAGGGTGAGCAGACGTACCCATGTCTCTACTTGGACTTTGCTACGCGGACTCTCTTTATGATTCTTGCTCCAAACCTCTTCATCAAGAGGTCCTTTCTGGCTGGGTAGAAGACTTCGAGGAATACAAGCCTCTTCCTGCCTAAAGCCCTCTCTGTATGTTCAGAATTTGCCGGTATGCAGTATGTATGTCCCTTACTCAGTCTGTACTCTCGATCTCCAATCTTGACTTCCGCCTGACCTTTCAGGACTATGCCGAGTTGCTCGTTGGGGTGACTGTGAACAGGCGCGGCTGCTCCAGGTTCCCATTCACTGTAGAGCATCGTCAGGTTTCTGCTGTGCGCCACAACCTTGACTTTGATTCCTCTATGGTGAGGTATCCTCCACAATGGAAGTCTTGAGGAATTCCAGATGCTCAATGGAGATCCACCACACCAAGGAGCTCCTGTCCACCTGTGAATTTAAGCCGTTTCAAAATAGATAGTGCTACCAGAAAGTAGTGCTACGTGCTTTATCTATGAAGAGAGGCTAGTGCAGATTTGACAGAGTGAGGGGGCACCGCCAACCTTAAACGGCGTTCCGAGGAGACTTTGATTGAGAGGAGAAGGCAGAAGGCCATGGTGAATCTGGAGGAAGCAAAGAGGCGGCTAGCCGAGGCCTTGGCCAGAGGGGAGATAAGCAAAGAAGTCCACGACCAGGTTCTCCAAGAGGTCAAGAACAAGTGCAACGAAGAGATGTTCAAGCACGCGCGTCGGCTGGCTCAGCTCGACTCGAAGCCCGTGCCCCCGCCGCCACCTGTAGAGAAGAGGACGGGGAAGACCGGCCTACACTATTGGCTTGCACTGGGTGTGGTTGGAGTGGCTGCGGTGCTGGCTCGACAGTTCTTCGTGTCCGGTCGCCCAGAGGCTACCCCCAAGAGGATGGATAAACCCGCGGAATCCAAGCCGGCAAGAAAGAGGAAGACTAAACCTCGTTGACTGAGCATCAACCCAGATTCCTAGTATTATTATCCGCTTTGAGGCATCAAGCAACTATTAGAACAACCAATATGGATCATTCATGTCGGAAGTGAGCGGTGAGGGAGACCGAGGTCACACCTATGAGGTACATTGACTTCGTCAATCTAGGTTACAGCCCAAGAGAAGACGATGTGGTCTGCGACTTCAGGATTGAACCTTTGAACATAGGTATGAAGGAGGCTGCTGGGGCTGTCGCCGCTGAGAGCTCAATTGGGACCTGGACTGAACTCTCCACTATGCAGCCCTACGTTGAGGAGCTTCACGCAACCGTCTTTGAACTCGAGAATGGCTTGGCAAAGATCGCCTACCCTATCGAGCTCTTCGAGGCTGAGAATATGCCCAACATACTCAGTAGCTTGGCGGGAAACGTCTTCGGCCTCAAGACGATCAAGATCCTCCGTCTCGAAGACATCCACCTACCCTGGAGACTGGTGAGGACCTTCAAGGGCCCAAAGTACGGTATAGCCGGTATCAGGGAGATCCTGAGGGTTTCTGAGAGGCCCCTCCTGGGGACTATAATCAAACCTAAGTTGGGACTTAGAACCCAGGACCACGCCAAGGTTGCGTATGAGGCTTGGTCTGGAGGCTGCGACATAGTCAAGGACGACGAGAACCTGAGTAGCCAAACATTCAACCCCTTTGAGGACAGGGTCATCAAGACACTTGATGTGAGGGACAGGGCTGAGGACGAGACCGGCGAGAGGAAGGTCTACATGGTCAACGTAACCGCTGAGACAGAGGAGATGCTCAGGAGAGCACAGTTTGTGGAGGAGCAGGGAGGAGAATACGTCATGGTCGACATCCTGACCTGCGGCTGGTCAGCCCTCCAGACCCTCAGGAACCGCGACCTGAACCTTGTGATTCACGCACACAGGGCTGGACACGCCGCATTCACAAGAAATCCCAAACATGGAATCGCTATGCGGGTGATAGCGAGGATAGTCAGGATTCTGGGTCTCGATCAGCTTCACGTCGGCGCGGTTGTCGGAAAGATGTCCGAGAAGAAGGCTGAGGTTCTTGAGAACTGTGAGGTGTTGAGGGGTGAGATGTTCGGGTTGAAGCAGGTCCTGCCGGTGGCCTCAGGGGGTCTACACCCGGTTCTGGTACCCTCGTTGGTCTCTATCTTCGGCAGGGACTTTGTGATACAGGCCGGAGGGGGGATACATGGACACAGCGGCGGGACCCTTGCCGGCGCGAAGGCTATGAGGCAGGCCATCGACGCGACGATGAACGGTATTTCACTGAAGGAGCAGGCTAGGTCTCATGAGGAGTTGGCTGCTGCACTGAAGCTCTGGAAGTTAAGGTTGACAGCGTCTACCTCTCAAGCATGAACCTCTCTCGCGGAGGCTTCAACTCCTTGATCTGGCTGAGGGTCATCTCCATCTCTTGACCGACGAACACCGCCGCCTCACCGTCGAGGGTGCGGCTGACGCCCTCCAGTTTACCAGCCTTCTCAGCGTAGACCGTGTAGAGCCTGTCCCCAACATTGATCTTCTCCCCCAACTTTTTGTGCAGCAAGACCCCGGCACCTTTGTCTTTCGGTGAGCCCGCAAGCCTAGCCAGCTCAACGAGTCTCGAGTTGTTCATCCAGAGTACGAGTCCAGACTCCTCCGCCAACACATTCAGTGAATAGTCTCCTATGGGGATGTCTTCCGGCTGTATGTCTGGGTTTCCACCCTGCTCCCTGATGATCTCTCTGAGTTTCTTCTCGGCCCTGCCGGACCTTAGGACCTCCATCGCTGTGGCCTGGCCGTTTGTTCTCCCAGTCATCTCCAGCAACATGCCCGCGATGTCTGTTGCCTTGTCAACCAGGTCGTGGTCCAACCTCAGGTTCATGAGGTTCTCAAGGGCTTCCCTGGCCTCCAGAGCCGGGCCTATGGCGTGGCCTATAGGCTGATTTCCATAGGTTATGGCGCACTGAATATTCATCTCAAGCCTCCTTCCAAGCTCAATAAAGTCTTGGGCCAGCAGCTGAGCCTCACCCATGGTCTTCACCTTTGCCTCGGCCCCTGTGGGTATGTCGATGACTACGAAGCGTGCCCCAACTGCCTTCTTCTTGCTGATTATCGACGGGAGGAGCAGGGGGTCTATTGAGAGGGGGAACTCAACTTGGACGAAGATGTCGTCTGCAGGGGCGAGCTGGAGGGCCCCACCCCAGACTATGCAGCCGTCGGTCTTCTCTAAGACTCTCTTCATCTCCTCGACTCCGAGGTTTACGGGCATGTAGGCTTCGGCCCTGTCAGCCGTTCCCGCAGCCGATGTTATGGCTCTCGACGAGCTCTTCGGAATCGTCAATCCACAGGCTGCGACTATAGGGACGACCAGCAGGGTGGTCTTGTCTCCTGGAACCCCTCCAATACTGTGTTTGTCGACCACGAACTTCTTTTCGAGCTTCAGGGTGTTGCCTGTCTCAACCATGGCCTGAGATAGGCCTGTTGCCTCGTCGATGTCGAGTGCGAAATGGTGGAGAGAGGTTACGAAGGACGTTATCTCTACCTCGCTTAGCTCTCCTCTGACAATGTCCCTTATGATCTCGCCTGTCTCTTCACGCGATAGTTTGCGTCCCCTTAGCCTGTTCCTGATGTAGTTGAGCGAGTTTGGGGGGCTCGATGTCTCAACGTCGACCATGTCGCCCTCCTTAATCTGGAGGTATGGTTGGGCCTCGTCATAGATTCCTATGGAGCCTTTGTGAACTATTCTGGAGGTCGTGTTGACTATGGCTGTCAACTCGCGCCTATCAGTCCTAATCTTTATCCTGCCTAGGCTCCTGACACCGAGTTCGTCAGCATCATCAATATTTAGAATCGCGATCCACTTCCCGCCGGCGTCAAGATGGATCAGGTTAACCTTCAGTTTCATCCAACTCCCCTCCTCTTCAGCTCACTCCTCAGTAACCCTGTAAGTCTGATACTCTAACAGTTCACTGGGTTGGATCGACCCGAAGAGTTCGTGAATAATCAGGATCGCGCCCTGGGGCGGAATGACTCCCCTCTCAGTGATTATGAGGTCTATGTATTCTGGCGGGGTCACGTCGAACGCGGGATTCCTCGCAGAGATCTTCGGAAACCTTTGCAGCATAGCCTTAGGGACGACTTCGGCCTCGTCACGTTCCTCTATAGTGACGAGTTCTCCTATCGCGGTCTCCGGGCTGAACTTGTAGGTCTCAGAGGCCACGATGAACTGGGTTCTCGCCTCATGAGCTAGGGAGGCTATTGTGGCTGTCCCAATCTTGTTGACTAGGGCGCCGTTCGCCGCTATAGCGTCGGCGCCAACAATCACCTTGTCAACCTCATTCATGAAGTAACGCGCCGCATTATCAACGATTACCGTGACAGGTATTCCCTCTCTCGCAAGTATACTTGCGGTCTTTCGACCCTGAAACCTGGGTCTCGTCTCGGTGACGTAGACTGAAAATTTCTTTCCATCACTCCAGGCCTTCTTCATGACTGCGATCGCCGCGTTGCTGTGGCAATGGGTCATCAACACGTCTCCACTCCTTATTCTCCGGGAACCTATCTCACCGATTCTCTCAACCGCCCCCCTCGACTCCTGAACAAAATCCCTTGCAGAATCCACAGCGACAGAGCGCAGCCTCTCCAGGTCGGCGCCTTCCCGCCTTGCCTTGTTGACCCTGTGCATCACGTATCGTACACCGTTTGCTAGCGAGACGGCTGTCGGCCTCGTTGAGAGCAACCTCTTTGAGGCCGCCTCAAGCTCCTCCGTGAAAGCTTCTTCATCCTTGGCCCTCGAACCTTCTGCAACCGTCTGCAAGGCCAAGACAGCATAGCGAGCTATCTTCCCCGCACCCCTTACACGCATAGTCTCTATGGCAGAGACTGTCTCGCTCAACCGTTCCAAAGGGCTCAAAAATGATACTCCTCTGAAGAATCTTTAGTGGTGACTGTCAATAATCTTTTCATTAGACGTGAATCCAGTCATTAAACCTTGATGTGTCAGCTTCAACCAATGTGTTCCGTTCTCAGGGTGAGGCTCAAGAAGGTTGACTAGCAGTGTCTGAACAGTTTTGGCTATCTCTCCGGCATTTTCCGTTTTCTGTCTTGAGAGGGGGATCCACCCCCCACCCCCTTGCTTCTGGGGTTAGTAGGTTCTGTTGGGTGACAGTTGTGCGTGGCTGTTATCTCAATTCTTGATGTGCATGATTCTAGGAGCAGGAGTGGCTGTGCCCTTTTTCATATCGTTTGTATCTGGTTCTTGGCAGGTCTTCAGTTGTGGTGAACATGCAGTTCTCTCGTGGAGATTTCTAGGCAGTTTTGGCTGGCTCTTTCAATGTGCTCTTGGGGTAATTTTCTCTTCTTTGCGGCGCGTCGAAACCTTAAGTGTTTTCTTGGTTGTTTGTTGTGACTGTCTTCGGCTTCTTCTTCGCCCGCCTTACGTATGGTTGTCCTTTGGTGACCACCACCAAAGAAAAGTAGTTCAAATCTTGATGCTCTCACCATGCAGGGCACCACCACACACAACCAAGGGGGGGGTAGGGAGGGGGGCCCATGGCTCCTTGCACGCATGGATTAGGGGCTCTCTCAGGAGGCTCCATAGAAGTTGGAGGCCTCAACAATAGCATCATTGGCTCTCTTCACCAGCCCTCAGCCAGCAGAAGTATACCTCAACAATGTGCCAAATGTGCTGGTATGGTACAGGAAGATGTTGGGCACGATATGTTGATATAATTCAGTTATGCTCTGCCTTGCAAACCGCATAGTGGGATGAGGATGAAGATAAGTGCCATGACGCTGCTGACAGCGGTGTTCTTCACTACAACGATCCTGCAGGGTTATCTGACCTACACCCTCAATGTGCAGAACCACGAGCTCACTCAGCAGAACCAAAGACTTCAGGCGATGATGTTCGATTACACCCCAGAGATCTTCGCTTACGCGAAGGAGTCCTTCGACATAAACCAGAAGTATGAATCCGGTTTTGGCAAACTGAAGCTCGTTGTAGTGGTGATAACGCCTCACAACGGCTACTTGATTATCAACCAGACTTCGTTTGAGAAGAGTCTGTCAGATCAGGAGCTGGCTCGCGAGCACATCAGAGTAAACGATGTGAAGATGGAAGGACGAACCGTACTTGCCATATCGCAGGGTAGCAACGAGAAGTCTGTAGAGATACCCTTCAGGGCAGATATCAAGGTCGATATGGACTACTTCAAGCCCGGCAGAAGCGGAGCGATCCATGTTGGAGATGCGAACCTGATGATAACCTATTATGATGTTCAAGCTGGCTGCCAGTACTCAAGAGAGATATCAGTGCCTGTCAGAGCAGTCTACGAGTATTAAGAACACATGCCTGCTAGGTACAACAAGCGACATCGTTCTGGTCAAGCTTATCCGCAACTTGCAGGTCTACGTGTCGTGAACCACTTGCGCCGTATTATCTGCCTCTGCATATTCCTGCTTCTCCTGGCCGAGAGTGCAGCTAGTGACGTTCGCAGCCACGAAGACACCCTGATCATGGGGAGGAGAGGCAATGTCAAAGATCCAGACGCCGATATTCTGCAAGTCAGCTTCCAGCTCCAAAATGACAACTCGCTTACAATCCTCTACGTGATCGATGGAAAGTTCATTGACAAATATAGCTACGGCATCAACCTGCACGCATACGAGGAAAACAGGACCTTCGGCAATATTGTCCTTGGATACTACCAACAGAAGCAAGGAGTCTACTACATCGATCAGTCAACATCACAAGTAAAAGGTGCCGTAACGTTACAGTGAGATTTTTGTCTTTGTAACATTTTCGGGGTTTAACAATTTCAAGCGTGGCTTCCGTCCATGTTGAATTCAGATTTCGCCACCACTACCTATGATAGCGAGAACCGTGTGAGGAAGTGACTGAATAAGTGAGGGTGGCTTGAGGTTTAACGTGCCATTTCCGGTACGAGACTCACTTCCTGTGGTGAAGACCTTCATGAGTTCAAATGCTGAAGCTCTCACCAGCTATGACACACACAAAATCCTATCCTAACCGCTCAAATCCTAACACCCTCACCAGCTATGGCACACATACAAATCATATGGCTCGCTTCGCTCGGCAAGATGGTGGAAGACAAAGTATCCTAGGAAGCTATGAAAAATTGAGAAAAAGAGTTCGTTTAGTCTTTGCTTCTTCTCTTGACAACTATAACCGCTGATACAGCCACAACCAATCCTGCCAGTGCTGAGTAGGGCTTCAGGATCCCCGAAAGAACACGCACATAACCCGAGAAAACAGAAGACTTTTAACAAAAGACCAAGAACTACGTGGCGGGTTAACGCTGAAGACACGAAAGAAGAGGGTTAACCTACGTTGGGGTCGTGGGCTAGTCTGGTCTACGCTACGCGGCTTGGGAAGCTCTAAAGGCTTCAGGAACCCGCGAGGTCGTGGGTTCAAATCCCACCGACCCCACCAAACTCTTCATCTCTTGTGGTTGTGCTTGGGTGTTTTTTCTGGTTATTGGTTGTGATTTATTGTTGATCTTTTTTCCACTATTAGAGGTTTGCTTTTTATGTTTGAACCTTCAGCTCTCTAAAATGGGTGTTCAGGTGGGCTTTTGATCTTTCTAGGGGTTGGTTTCTTGGCTGTCCTCTCCACGTGGTGTACTGTAAGGTTGGACGGTTCGCATCATATTTCGATTCCAGAATAGTTTTGGAAATTTATAAGTTGATTTGAACAATGAAATTGTGAGGACAATGGAGTTCACCATCCCCGCATTCATCAATGGACCACATAATGAGATAGACCATTTAATGTTCAAGTTTGGTAATGCTAGGCGTAGAGCCTACAGCATGAAGTGGAAAGGGATTGATAGGCTCGAGATTATCAGACAATTGAATCGTGAGGTAAAAATACCCTCATTCTACAATGTCACTGCTTACGATACAATCAAACCTCTACCACCACATATAGCCTTCGGTGGGAAGAAACTCCAAGAACTTAGAGAGAAGGGTAAGATATCCAGAGAAGAATTTCACAGAAGAAGAAACAACATTCTCGCATGCAGAGGGGAAGCTCTGAAGAAGGGAAACCGTTGCCTGAGAATCATAGGGGATAAGATTCGAGTAACTGTTGGATACCACCAATGGATATGGATTCCAATATTTATCCCCAAGAAGTATCAGAGGTATCTCAGGGACTCTGAAGCTTACACTGTTTTGCTCAAAAGAAGAACTGACGGTAGAGGCTACAATGCCAAGATAACTGTTAACCGTGAAGAACCACAGTTTCATGAGCCAAAGCGGAAGATGGCCATAGACATCAACTCTGGCCATGTGGACTTTGCTGTGATTAACAAAGTTGATCTGAAGCCTGTAGCCTTTGGAAAGGTCAACTGTCCTGAACTGGTCTACGCCAAGAAGGGAAAGAAGCGAACACAACTCCACATATTGGTCAATAAGATTGGAAATGTAGCTAAGCATTATGATGCCGAAGTATTCTGTGGGAAACTCAAGACACTCCATTCTAAAGGCAAGAAGAGAGCCAACCGCAAAACCTACGGAATGAACCAGTTTGCCATGAGGCAGATCATGAGCTACAAACTTCCATTGAAGGGAGTAATCTACAACGAATGGTCTGAAGGCTACACGACAAAGGTAGGGAGAATCCTCTCCAAGCCTCTTGGCTTGGACGTTCATAAGGCGTCGGCTTACGCCTTCGCCATCAAGGTGACAGACTACAATCTGTTCACATTCCTCCGTGGTGCCTGCACGAATGAAGGCGATGGAAGTCTGAGTGCACGGCTAAACGGGGGAAGCGGACCAACCGTCCTGCATCAGGCACTATGCTTGATGCACAATGAACTACACTCAAATGGGTGTGGGGAGGCTACATCCCAACTCAAGGTAGGGACGGGGGATCAAGAATCTCTTCAATGCAACATCCTACAAATAAAAATATGATGCGAGCTACCTTGGACGGTTCATATCATATTTTGGCTCCAGATGATTTGCTAGCTAACTCGGCTGGCGGTGAATCTGAGTCGGTGGGTTTGAGAGGGCTCTTTTCCCTCATAAACTAACTCCGTCTTTCCTCCCTCCGCCTAGAGTGTCCCTCTCTTTTTCCATATACCCTTTCTCAGACAAGTATGCGATAACTATACCCCTTATTATTTCGCTATAGTTTTGTCCCATCTTGCCTCTTAACTCATTTCCCAAGATATCCCAAACTTTATCTGTGAGAGGTGAGTTTTGCCTGTCAAAACTTAGACTGATACCGAAAGTCAACATAGTCAATCTCATTACAACTGCTGACCTGAAGCAATTCGTCGACTTAGAGAAACTAAGGCGTGTAAGAGGCTTTGTCTACAATACTGCGGTGTACCACTGCGCATACCTGAAGGATGACAAAACCCAGTCAAAGGTCTCAATCTTCTCATCTGGCAAGATGATAAGTGTAGGCTCGAAGAGCCTTCGAGCTGCCGAGCGAGACTTGAACTATGCAGCAGGAAGACTGGCGGAACTTGGACTGATTACCCCAACAAGAATCACTGTGAGGCTTCAGAACATCGTAGCCACAGGAGAGCTTGGTCACTCCATAGATGTTGAAAGCCTAGCAACAAGGTTGCCAAACGTCATCTATGAACCCGAGCAGTTCCCCGGCGCAATCTATTATGCGGCGGAGCTTGAGGGAGCATCCGTTCTAGTCTTTGCTAATGGTAAACTTGTCTTTGCAGGACTGAAAAGAGAAGAACTGCTCAGAGTTGCGGAGAAAGTCGCAACCGACCTCGGTAAGATGGTCTGAGTTGTGACGGTTGTGAGTTTCGGTCAGCTATATCCAAGCATCGCTTGAGCAAATGTGAGCATGGTCGTCAGGTTGCATTCTGGACGTGATGAGAGTTAAGCGATAATAATGTGTAGCACCTAATGTGGAACTAAGGGTCAATGGAAGGTTCGAAACTCATGGACCGTGAAACTCGAGTCATGATGGTTCCTTGAGTTCATGCGCAAGAAGAAAGGAAGAAAGAAGGTTATTGAGGAAACCGAGAAAAAGGAAAGAATCTAGAATAGAACCGGAGCATGGCCAGAATTCCATGTTGCCTTCCTAGTCTTGCTTTATTAGAAAACAGAGTTCTGCTAAGCTCAGAGTTGCCTGCTTGGAGTCAATTGAAATTTCCTCGGCTTCAAACTAATTGACAATGGTGTTAGGACTTAACTTCGCCAAAGAATGGGGGCGCCGCTACACGAAACTACTAGAGCTGGAGCAGAAAATGGCCAGCGACTTGGGCATAACTCTGGAAGAGTGAGTGTGAAGAGCGCGCCAGCTCCTTGCAATATTCAGATTTTATTTTACTTTAATGGATTTTATTTGATTTTATGTGCCCTCATTTGATGATGGAAGGGCATAGGTTTGCGTAGCAGGGTTTCAATGTCTGTTTGC
>Ga0315280_10004034_pt1 | contig 22026 bp, 17 predicted proteins | sample YL17G06_40_MG_FD_203697 | JGI IMG/M metagenome (GOLD analysis project Ga0315280, IMG submission 203697) | Sediment microbial communities from Yellowstone Lake, YNP, Wyoming, USA - YL17G06_40 | ecosystem: Environmental > Aquatic > Freshwater > Lake > Sediment | place: USA: Wyoming | collected...
TTTCCCTGCAAAATTGACAAAAACCTCGCGAATAAACTCGATAAAATTAATGGAAACAACTTGTTGTCTTATTTGGACGGCTAAGTCTTTATTGTCCTGAACAATGGGCAAGTCTGTCTCCCCTTGGACTTCATTAAAAATCAATCCTTCTTTATTGACTAAATATTGGCGGCCGCCTGTTTTCCAAATCATTGTTGCCTGATAGGGATTGATTTTAATTTTTAGAGTATGAGGCAAGCCTCTAATAATTTGGATGTCGCCGAAATTTGCATTTTTGGCTAAGATAGCTGATTTTATTTTCGGAGTATTTAAAAGAATTATATTTTGACCTTTAATTTGGGCTAAATCGGCATCCTCCAAGAATATCCCCTCGCTGATGACATTGGTAATTTTAAAAAAAGGTGAGAAAAATAATAAATAAATTAAGGCGGCCAAAACAATAATCACAAGGACAATAATTTTGACAAATTTTGGTAAAGATTTTTTTTCTTTTTCGGGTATAGGATTAAAAACTTTTGGAAACAAATAAACCTCCTTGTTAGATTTACCACTGGCCAATATATTCAATTTCTTCTTCTAAAGTGACGCCAAATCTTTGGGAAACCTTCTCTCTCATTTCTTCAATTAGAGTTCTTATCTCTGATGCCTTGGCGCCATGAATATTAATGATAAAATTGGCATGCTTTGAAGAAACCTCGGCGCCACCAATTTTTAATTTTTTGGCTCCGGACTGATCAAGAAGAAAACCGGCCCGGCGTTCCCTGGGTAATTCCGGCATGCCTTTTGAGCCCTTGCCGGTAACATTTTTTAGTTCTACTGGGATAGGATTACGGAAAACACAGCCGGCCGAAAGACCAATCGGCTGGGTCCGCACTCTTTCTTCTTTGTGGGAATTTAGTTTTCTCATAATTTCTTCTTTTTGATTTTGAGAAAATTGAAATCTTGCCGACAAAATCACGGGTTTAAATCTTGTTTTTATTTTTTTAAGTTTGGTTTGACGATAGTCAAAATCCAACCAGCTACGATCAAATTGATAAATTTTTGGAATACCATCCTTGGGATCGATTTTAAGTAAAGTAATATTCTTGACATAATCACCGATCGCCCACCCATAGGCGCCCGCGTTACCATAAAGAGCCCCACCCACAGTTCCGGGTACGCCATATAAAAACTCCAATCCTGATAAATCGTTGGCCGTTGCTTCCATAATTAATCTCGCTAATGTCACGCCCGAATCGACGATCACTTGACTTTTCTCTCTGAGGACAGCAATATTATCAGTGGAATTTTTAATCACCAAACCCGGGAAACCATAATCGGAAAAAACAATATTTGAGCCTCCCCCTAAAATAAAATAGGGAATTTCATAGAGAACGGCGGTACGGATAGCCCTGACTAGATCTTCAATACTTCTCACTTCCAAAAAATAATCGGCAACACCGCCGGTTTTGAGTGAGGTAAAACCACGCATCACCACCTGCTCACGGATGGCGGGAATGATTTCAGAAATTTTCTTAGTTCGCATTTTTTTCATCTGCCTCACCGTTCTTTTTTAACCTTTGGAATAATTTTTCGCCCAATTTGTAAATATCACCAGCGCCCATAGTAATAATGAGGTTTTGACCGGTAGCAGAGTCAGCAATTTCCTTAATGATTTTTGACCAGTCGCTAATAAAACGAACGTTCCTTTGATGAAGATGAATGGCATTAGCGAGATCTTGACCAGATATCGTTGCCTCGGTCTCCCGGGCTGAGGAATAAATATCGGTAATAATAACTTTATCAGCATCCTTGAAAGAAACACTGAAGTCTTTAAGAAGTTCTTTTGTCCGAGAAAAAGTATGGGGTTGGAAAATACACCAAATTTTCGCCTCGGGATAATTTTTGCGAGCGGTCTCCAATGTCAAAGCAATAGAGCGCGGATGATGAGCATAATCATCAATAATTGTGAGACCATTAATCTGACCGATTATTTCCCAGCGGCGCTTAATGCCACTAAATTGTGATAAATATTTTTTAATTAATTTTTCTTCAACACCGAGTTTTAAACAAGTGACAATGGCGGCGGTAGCATTTAAGGCGTTCATTACGCCGGGAATTTTTAATTTGAAAGGCCCGATTATTTTTTCTTCGTGACGAAGATTAAAAGTTGTCTCCACGATATCTTGGCGGAATTCAATAATTTGCCAGGAGGCGCCGTCTTGAAAGCCGTAAGTTTCAATGGTTCTATCTACCAAAGAGCGCTGCAATTTCTTGGTCTTGGGATAATCAGAACATAAAACAATAAATCCCTTCCTGGGAAGACGACAGGCAAATTTATAAAAACAATTGTAAACATTTTCCAAAGAAGGAAAAATATCCGGATGATCCATCTCAATGCTGGTAATGATTTCAATTCCCGGTTTAAGGTCGAAAAATTTCGGAGAAGAATCTTCGGGGCTTTTACGATATTCATCGGCTTCCAAAACAAAATAATCACCCGTTCCCGCGTGGCCTGATGAACCTAGGGAGGCAATGTTTCCCGCGCCGATGACAAAACTCGGATCCAAATTCGCTCGCGTCAAAAGAAAGCTGATCAGGGCCGTAGTGGTTGTTTTACCGTGAATCCCGGCAACCGCGATTGTCTGATAATCTTGGGCAAAAAACGCTAAAGCTTCTGAGTAAGTTTTCATATCCAGGTGTTTCTTTTTGGCTTCTTTGACCTCAACATTTTCTTTGTCATAGGCCGCAGAAATAATCACGGAATCTAGCTTTTCTTTGATATTTCCCGGATCGAAATCAGTCACCTCAATCCCTTCTTTGGCCAAATATTCATCCGTAACAAAAGAATCTGACACATCCGAGCCGGTAACCTCATAACCTTTTTCCTTAGCTAAAATCGCCAACGCTGTCATTCCGACGCCTTTAATGCCGATAAAATGGATATTTTTTTTCGCTTTGCTCAACATTTTTTTCTTTCAGAAAATATTCTATCTCAAATCGTTAATTAAATCCAGCCCTTTAGCCACATGCGATGATAAAAATTCGCCGGTAAAATCGGATTACCCATCCAGATCGGTAAAAAATAGATAAAAAGAAAAATCATAATTACAAAATAAACTAAGACGATTAATTTACCAAACTTATCGTAAAGGAGTTTCTCCAACAAATAAGCGGTTCCTAAAGACAAAAAAATAAATGATGGCAGAGCATGATAATAAAACAAGACTCTCTTGAAAAAAGCCCAAGGTAAAAGGAATATTAAGAAACTGCCTAAAATAAGGGTAGCAATGGTATCTTTCTTGTAAATTCTCCAAATAAGCACAGGAACTACTACCAGAGACGACCACCAAGCTAAGGGATTACCTAAACCGACGACGCCGACGTACTTACCTGAGACATCCTTAAAATAAAGCCAGATGGGCCTTAAAAGCAAAAACCAAGTCCACCATTTTGAACCATAAGGATGACCCTCTTTCAAAGTTAAATTATAATTTAAAGATTGTTGATGCCATTCCAATACTTTGCTGAAAAAATGGCTATCAGCTGGAAAGTTAAAAAGGAAAAAAGCAAGATAGATTAAGACCGGCATCACAATAATCAAAATAATAAATTGCCAAATTATTTTTTTGGCCGGTATTTTTTTGACGAAAATTATTAGAAGATAAACAAAAAATAATAGCCCTGCAATATATTTAACCGAGGCCGCTAAACCCAGAGACAAGCCGGCAATCGCCAAAAAGTAAATTTTATTTGATTTGGCAAACTTCAAAAAACTCCAGAATCCTAAAAGAATAAAAAAGATAATAAAAATATCCATTAGACTCACTCGAGAATAAACTAAAATCATGCCGTCGAGGGCCAAAATTAGAGCGGTAAAGAGACCGACAATTTTATTTTTTAACTCCTTTCCGGAGAGGTATCCCAACAAAATCACCGTACTGCCAAAAATTGCCGGCATAATCCGCCAACCAAAATGAGTGTCATCAAAAATCTTGATGCCGATTGCCAAGATTAATTTCCCTAAAGGAGGATGAATATCAAAGAAGGATACGCCGTTAAGATAATTCTTCGCGAATTTGACAAAATAAACCTCGTCAAAAATTTCTTCTTTGATTGCCCCCAAATGCCAGATTCTTAGTATAAAACTTCCGATAATTAAAAGTGCCAAAAAAAACCAGGTATGTTCTAGAATCTCTCGGCTTAAAAAAGTTATAATCCCTTTAAGTTGTTTTAAAATTTGCATGCGACTCATGAGAAAATCCAAATATAGTATCAATAATTTCCTCGACACTCTGGGGCTGGTAAAACCGATGGGCATGATGTCCCAAAAGTTTTCTCAAATTTTCATCAGACATCAAATTATCAATAATGGCACCGAGCGAACTGGCGGTTAAATTTTCCTCTGACAAGACAACGGCGGCATTGTTTTTGGCAAAAACTTGAGCATTGGCAATCTGATGTCCGCCAGCAGCAATCTCGAGCGGAATAAGAATGGCCGGTTTGCTTGAAGCCGCAATTTCGGCCAAAGTATTGGCCCCAGAACGCGAGATCACTAAATCAGCATCGCGCATTAAACGAGGCATGTGGGCAGTAAATTCATAGACATGATAATCCTTATGGTTAATTTTTTCTAATTTGGGAAAGTCTCTTTTGCCCGCGATGTGAAAAACTTCGTATTTCTTTAATAAATCCGCAAGAATTTCTGAAATTAAATTATTAATTTTTGATGATCCCTGAGAACCGCCAGTGACCAGAAGCTTTAATCGTTTACCAATTTGAACTGGTGTTTGTGTAAAATCGGAATGTACAGGGATCCCGGTATAGATAAGTTTATCCAACGATAAATTTGGATTTTTCTGCAAACTTTGAGAATAATATTCGATGGGAAAACCTAAACAAATCTTGGTGGCTCGCCGAGCGGCCCAAAGATTGGCGCGACCGATGATTACATCTGATTCATGGATGACCAAGGGGATTTTAAAAAATCCCAACCAAAAAATAATTGGCACTGTGACATAACCGCCTTTGGCGAAAATGACATCTGGCCGAAACGATAAAATAATAAATAGAGCTTGAATGATGCCCAGAAATGTTTTAAAAAGATCCCAATAATTAGAAAAAGACCAATAAGAACGGCGTTTGCCAACAAAAATAGAGCGAAACGGAATCCCGGAGTCTTTGGTTAAATATTTTTCAACTCCTTGGCGAGAACCGACATATAACAATTGAGTTCGTTTGTTTTTTAACAAACTTTTGGCCACCAAAATGATCGGCCAAGCATGACCAGCGGTTCCACCCCCTGTTAATAAAATACGCATTTAAGACTCCTGATTGGAATATTTGGAAATATTAAGTAAGATGCCAATGGCAAATAAACTCACAATAAGAGATGAACCACCGAAAGAGATAAAAGGTAGCGGTATGCCGGTTAAAGGCAGGACATTAAGCATCGCCGCAATATTGATAAAGGCTTGCAAGACAATCCATGAAGTTATGCCGACGGCTAAATATTTGGCAAAATTATCCGGGGCGTTGCGAGCAATTTTGAAACCCCTGATACCAATAAAAACATAGGCCAATAAAACCAGACTCGCTCTTAAAAAACCTAATTCTTCAGCAATAATGGCGAAAATTGAATCAATATGCGGCTGGGGCAAATAAAGATATTTCTGTTTACTTTGACCAAAACCCAAACCCCAAAAACCACCGGAACCAATGGCAATGAGAGCTTGATTGATATGATAAGCAGCGCCAAGTGTTTGTTCACCAGGATTGAGGAAAACTAAAAATCTTTGCATGCGATAAGGCGCAATTTTGACTAAAATGGTAAATAAAATTAAAGCACCAATGGTCGCCAAACCTAAATGAGTGTAACGGGCGCCGGCAACAAAAAAGATAACCACCGCGGTTAAGACAATAACGCTCAATGTGCCAAAATCTGGTTGACTCATAATTAGAAACCCCAAGATAATCATCAAGACAATAAATGGCACAAATGCTCGAGAAAAATTTCGCACACCTTCGCCTTTTTTTTCCAACCAGGAGGCAAAATAAATAATGAAGGTCAGTTTGACAATTTCCGAAGGTTGAAAAAGAACACTACCAATTCCTAACCAACGATGAGCGCCACCAAATTCCCGACCAATACCAGGAATAAAGACGCCCAAAAGCAAGATTAACGTGGCCAGAAACATTATTAAGGAAAATTTTCGCCAGAGGCGATAATCAATAAAATAGCCGACTAAGAGGGCGGCAAGACCAACAATGAAAGAAATAATTTGATGAGTGACATAATAAAAATTATGACCAAAGCGTTCCCCGGAAAGAACAACCGAAGCCGACGAAATCATCACAATGCCAAATAAAGAAAGCAAGAAAACGATCATCGCCAAAAGATAATCAGGTTTTCCGACGCGTGTTCTCATAGTTTATTAACCTCTTGCTTAAAGATGTTTCCTCGTTCTTTGTAATTATGAAAGCGATCGAAAGAGGCAGAGGCTGGCGAAAGCAAAACGATGTCGCCTGATTTTGCTTCGTCAAAGGCAATCTTTACTGCCTTTGCCATCGATTTAATCTCACCAATACCAGGAATAATTCTTTTAGCGGTTTCACCGATGGGAATAATTAATTTGATATTTTTGTGGGCGATGGTTTTGGCTAATTGTTGATAATCGGCATTTTTTTCTGAACCACCTATGAGCAAAATTATCGGTTCATTAAATGATTTTATGGCGGCCATGGTGGTCTCGGGCGTCGTCGAAAAAGAGTCATTATAGAATTTAACGCCTCCAATTTCTCGGACGCCCTCTAAACGATGTTCTAAACCTTTAAATTCTTTAACGGCTTTTTTGATGGATTCAATCTCGGCGCCGCAAAGGTAAGCGGCGGTAATGGCGGCGGCGATATTTTCCAAATTATGAAGTCCTCGAAGCTGAATGTGGGCAGTTTTAATAATCGGATATTCATTATCTTCGGTGCGTAAGACCAATTCATCGGCTTGCACAAAGGTACCTAAATCAACCGATTTTCGGCGCGAGAACCACCAGACCTTACCCATAGTGGATGAGGCAAATTCAATACTGGTCAAATAATCAGCATTGATGATAGCAAAATCATCTTTTTTCTGATGCTTAAGAATATTACGTTTGGCTTCAATATATTCTTTCTCGTCTTGATGATAATCCAAATGATCGACTTTGATATCCAAAACCACGGCAAGGTGAGGAGATTTCTCCAAATCTTGAAGTTGAAAGCTTGAAAGTTCTAAGACAACGATATCGTCTTTGGATAATTTGTTTAAGAATTCAATGGGCGGATTACCAATGTTGCCCCCGAGATATACTTTTCCATATTTATTTTCGGATTTCGAGCCTCGAATTTCGGATTTCCTCGTTAATATCTCATCTATTAACGAGGCTGTTGTCCCTTTGCCTTTGGTGCCGGTAATCCCAGTAATAGGGGAAGGACAATTTTGGAAAAATAATTTTGTCTGAGAAGAAATTTCCACTCCGGCGGATCGAGCTTGTTGAATTTTAGGATGAAGATATGGGATACCGGGCGTGCGAAAAACCATTTGAAAATCTCCAAGATGATCTAAATAATGCGGCCCGAGACGAAATTGCACCGGTAAATTTTCAATTTTCTGATAGTACTCGCCCAACTCCCCTTTTTCCTTTTGATCACAAATAACAACTTTAGCACCACGAGCAACTAGAAACTTGACTAAAGCCACATTCTCATCGCCTAAACCCAAGACACCAACTTTTTGATCATTGAAATTCATCATTGCTTCATTCCGATAATCGCGGCTGAGGCCGGCGCTTTATTACCTTCTTTGCGAAAACTACCATAAACACCGTTTTGGCAGAAAGGGCAATCGCTGGCCACTTCAATATTATTTTTAACAACCCCTTCTTTTTTTAAATCAAATAAAATCGCTTTTTTTAAATCAACGTAACCATCGTGATTGCGGACAAAAGTGGCGCTGGGATAAAATTCTTTAAATTTTGTTAAAACTTCATCTTTAACAACAAAATGTTTTTGACATATCCCTGGACCGATGGCCAAAGTTAAATTAGCAGGCTCTGCCCCCAGATTTTTGAATTTTTCCATTATTTTCGGCCCTATTTGGTCGATAATCCCCCGCCAACCGGCATGAAAGAGGCCTACCGCCTGAACAACTGGGTCATAAGCAAAGATTGGAATACAATCGGCAACAGTCACCATGAGATAAACCTGTTTTTGGGTGGTCACCAAGCCGTCGGTATGTTGGATGGCGCTTTCAAGACTCGTTGTTCCCCGACCTTTCTCTTCCCGACCAACATTGGTGATTTTTGTCCCATGAGCCAGCCGAGCCACCACCACTTCGTTCATCTTAACGCCCAATTCTTGGAAAAATTGTTGGCGATTTTTGATAATTTCTTCGTCGGTTAATTTACCCGCCGGGGCAGAGCCCTCCTCCGGACAGAGTTCAGTCCTCTGGACGGCGTCTGGGCGGCGCCCAAATTTCATGTCGCCGTAATTTCTGGTGGAGACTCCATGAATAATTCCGGGAAATTTTGACAATATCGCAAAGCATTTAAATTTGAAGAACCGTTCTTCCATAGGTTCATTGTATCAGAAATGACTTCCCAGAGGAAGTCATTTGAACCAAAAAACCCATAAGAGAAGTTCAGTGTAAATATCTAATTTTTATTTCCCTTAAGTAACAACTTTTAAATATTCTTCAACAATTTTATTTGATTCTTCTTCAACGACTATTTTAAGATATTTAACATTAAAATTTTTCTTTAAAAAATCAGCAATGTTATCTTGGGTCAATTCACTAATCTCTGCTCTTTCTTTTAATAATCGATGCAGAATCGCCATGGTAATAATTTTACCGACAGAATTAATCTGAACCTCGGCTTCCTCATCAGAGAAACCTGCCGAGATTAATGATTTTTTAGTCAATTCCAATTTTTGTGGTATAATAGCCATTCTACTCCTATAAAACAACAAGGAAACTTCGGACCGCTTCCACAAATTCGGGTCTAATATTGCCAAGACCAGCTTCTAATTCAGTGGTACTTCTTTGGATGTATCTTTGACCATCTTCTACCGGTCGGCGTACATTCTCAGCCCCTTCGCTTATTTCCATACTACTGGGCTCTTGTTCCATAAAACCTCCCAATTAGTCATTAGAAATTAGAAATTTTGTCATTTTTATTCTATCATCCCCTCCCAATTAAAGCAATCATCAAACCGATCGCGGCCATGACTGCCGAAATTACCCAAAAACGCATTGTCACTTTGGTCTCCGGCCAGCCAAGTGCTTCCAAATGATGATGGATGGGCGACGATAAAAAGACCTTGCGGTGAAAAAACTTTTTAGAAATTATTTGAATAATCACTGATAAGGCCTCGATCACAAAAATAAAACCAATGACGGGCAAAACGGCCACCGAATTAGTCAAAAAAGCAATCACTCCTAAAGTTACTCCCAATGACATTGAACCGGTATCGCCCATAAAAAAACGAGCCGGGTGAATATTAAACCATAGGAATGCTAGCAAAGCGCCCACAATCGTACCACAAAACGCCGCCAGGGCAATTTTTCCTTCGACTAAGGCGATGATCGAATAGGCAGCGAAAGAAATTGCCAATGTTCCTCCAGCCAAACCATCAAGACCGTCGGTTTCGTTAACGGCAAAACCCATAAAAACGATGGTCAAAACAAACAAAGGAATATACCACCACCCCAAGAAGAAATCGCCGACGCCAGGAATATGAAAAACGTCCCAGCCAAGTTTGAAGAAAAACCACCACGCCCCAACCGCGGCGATGGTTAAATAAATTAGTAACTTAAAACGAAATCTTAGGCCGATCCCCTGTGGACCCCCTCCCCGAATGTTAGAGAGATCATCAACTGCTCCAATAACACCGGTGGCCACCAAGGCAAATAAGGGCAACCAAGTCCCAGCGCGGGAAAAATTAAAAAGCACGGTTATCACTGCCGCTGTCAGCCAAACTAAGAGTCCGCCCATTGTCGGGGTATTGGCTTTATCTTTATGGAGCCGATAAAAGATCGGGGCTCTGGCTTCGTCGAAACCGGTTTTTCTAATTTTTTTACCGAGACGATTCCGATATAAAAAATCAGTAAAGAGTGGTGTCCAAATAATGGCAATAATAAATGAAAGAGCTGTGAGCCAGAAGATTTTCGCTAAATTGGGAAGATAAAGTTGAATCGTTTCCAAAGCGCTCCTTACAGTCGCTTATCTACGAAATACGAAATTATACGAAAATACGAAAAAATATCAATTTTGTATTTTTGTACTTTTTTGTATTTCGTAGTTTCATGTTTGTATTTCGTAGTTTCATGCCCGCAGCGCTTCTACTATTTCTTCAAACTGCATTCCCCTTGAGGCCTTTATTAACAGTATATCACCAACCTTGATTTCCTTCAAAAGATAATCAATGACCTCTTTTTTATTTTTAAAATATTTATCCGCATGATCCCCCGCATTATCTTCCGTATTATCTTCCGCATTATAATTTGTCGCCAGATCGCCCACAGCCACGACTTCGCCAGCAATTTCTTTAGCATACTGACCAATAAGCTGGTGGGCTTCTCGGGAAATTTCGCCCAGCTCCAACATGTCGCCTAAAACCGCAATTTTTCTTTTCGCCGGCAGTACTTTTAAAGTATCAAGTGCCGCTCTCATTGAAAGTGGATTAGCATTATAACAATCGTCGATAATAATACTGCCATTTTTTCCGGCTGAAACTACCAGGCGATGCTTCTCGGGTCTGATATTTTTTAGGCCATCGAGAATTTGTTTTGGCATTAGACCCAAGATATTGCCGATGGCAGTGGCGGCCAGCGCCGGATAAACATTTGCTTGACGTCCAAGAGTTTTTGTCTCGGCTAAAAATTTGACTTTATCGATGGCGATTTGGAATTTGGTTATTGGTTTAAAGTCGACAATTTCAGTCGTGATATTCTTGGCAATAATATCGGCATTTTCATCAATGGCAAAGGTTCTCAAGTTGGGAACGTCCAAATTTAATTGGCGAAGATTGGCATCATCGGAATTTAAAACTGCCCAGCCGTCCGAAGACAATGCTTTTAAAAGCTCGGTCTTTTCGGCAATAATTTTTTCCATCGTTCCAAAAATTTCTAAATGAGCGGGACCAAGATTGGTAATGACGACAATATCTGGCTTAACGTAGCTGGTTGTAAATTTGATATCCCCGGGTTTGTCGGCAGCCATTTCTAAAACCAGATATTTCGTTTTAGAATTAGAAAATATTTTAAAGGGAGCAACAAAAATTACTGGGATCCACGGCCAAGGTGAGAAAGATCGATCTAAAGGCACCGGCGGTTTTTTAAAACCTAAAATTGCCAAAGGAATGCCGTAGACGGTATTTAAATTGCCTTCGGACCGGCGCACTTGATCGCCAAAAGCAACTTTCAAAACTGCAAAAATCGCCTCTTTAGTTGAGGTTTTGCCCGCCGAACCGGTGACGGCAATAATTTTTGGCTTGACTCGTTTTAGATAACGGCTCGCCCAGAAGCGAAGATAAGATTGTAACATTTTACTAAACAAGGTATCACACTCCACTAATCTTTAATTTCCGAATCGTCCCTAATCTTATTCGGATAGATTCGGATAAAAAAGATTCGTGGAATATATTTCATTATACTTCTTCTATTGACTTTTGTCGATGAAAATGTTAATTTTCTCTTATATTATACCAACAAGGGGGTGCAGTGCACCTGAGTGAACGAGGAACGGCTCAGACGAGCGTTATCTTCGGAGTTACGTCTTTTCCGACAGAAAGGAGTAGATCGTCCTCTTCGCGTCGCGGTTTATCCTTTACAAGGCCAGATGCCGGGCGAATATCTCCCGGAAGCCGACGAACGGATTCAGGCAGCCATCGATGCCTGGTTGCTGGCAAGGGACTTAGGCGCTGAAGCCTATATCTACTGCTCTGGTGGCACAGTTGACGGTGATGGACTAACTTCTGCCCGATACATGGAAAAACAGGTCATCACTTTCGCCAGGGATCGTGGCCACTGCAATATCGAAAGGGCGATTGCCATCGGCGAGCAGGTCAGCTGCCATACCGGTGAGAATACTAGAATCTCGAAACAATTCCTTCTCCGCTACGACCTTGCCATCCTCGTCTCCAACTGGCCGCATCTCCTGCCAGCCGGAACATATTTCAGATATTTTATCCCGGAGATTCCATTCCTCAAGTGGTCTTCGGGTGATGGTCGCGGTTGTCTCGGGCTCCCTTATTGGCAGTACCTCGCCCGTGAGTATGCCCACTCAACCTTCGCCTGCTTCGTTGATTGTCCGTTCTACAAGGGCCGATTCCTCGACGAACGCCAAGCAAAAATAGCTGAATCCAAGCGATCACTTCGTTTTCCACCGGTCCCTTATCAATAACCGAACCATCTTTGAGACCACCTACGCGGTGGTCTTTTGGTGTAATTAAAGTACTATTCCGTTGGCGGTACGCGGAAATAATCCAAGAGCCACGTCGCCATTTCGCCGAAAGTCGGGGCAGCCGAGCTTTCCGCCCATTCAACATTTTTCGGTTGGTCTAAACGTACCAACATCACAAATTTCGGATCATCAGCCGGGGCAAAACCGGCGAATGAACCAATGTGGCGATCTTTGTAATATCCTCCGCCCGGAGCTGGTACTTGGGCGGTGCCGGTTTTGCCAGCGACCCGATATCCAGGAACCGCCGCTTTTTTCCCGTGACCATATTCAACCACTGAAACCATCATCTCTTTGACCTTATTGGCCACGTCAGTATTTAAGACCCGCTTCACCTCTTGGGGCTGGCGGACATCTTTCGTACCGTCGGCATTATCAACTTCCGAAACAATATATGGCTTCATCAATTTTCCACCATTGGCAATTGAGGCCATGGCAGTCACCAGTTGAATGGGCGTGACCGCAATGCCCTGGCCAAAAGCAATCGTCGCTCTTTGGGTATTTGACCACTTTTTTAAATCTAAAACTTCACCCGGTGCCTCAGTATCAAGCTCAATCCCGGATTTGCGGCCAAAACCAAAATCTTTAACGTATTTGTATTCCAAATCTTTCCCCAATTGTTCCGAAACCCAAACCATGGCCACATTATCAGAATTTTCCAAAACCTGGGTCATTGTTTCCCGTCCATAAGCTTGATCGGTTGAAGTGTGAATCTCGTAGCTATCGACAGTCACTACGTTGAAAAAAACGCCTTCGGTTTCGGGCTGGACTTTGCCCTCATTGATGGCGGCGGCCATAATCAGCGGTTTAAAAACTGAGCCGGGTTCCCAAGCATTGGCGATGGTCGAATTATTGAAAACATTTTGCTCGCCTTCCGGGACTTCATTAAATTTATTCGGATCAAAATTCGGAAAGCCGACCATGGCGTATACCTTCCCTGTCTGAGGATCAATGATGATGATCGAGCCAGAATCAGCCTGATATTTTTTGACCGCTTCTTCTAAAATATTTTCCGCTTGGTATTGAATATTATGATCTAAAGTTAAAAGATAACTTTTCCCATTTTCGGGGGCGGTTTTTTGGCCAATATTAAAAAAGCGGCCGCGAACATCTTTCTCTGCGGAGATTTCTCCTCCCGAACCCTTCAATTCATCATCAAAGAAACCTTCAATGCCGTATTGGCCATTGCCGGAGTCGTTGACAAAACCAAGCACATGGCTGGCCAATTGTCCCTCGGGATAATAGCGTTTTGACTCGGGTAAAACAATGACGCCTCTTAACTTTAAGGCGGCAATTTTATCACCTTCTTCTTCAGTGAGACCATGCTTTAAAGGCGGGACGTAATTTTTATCATTATTAATGGTGGAAAATATCTCACTTTGAGGGAGATCAAGTAATGGCCCTAGTTTTTCGGCGACTTCGTCAGGATTTTTAATGTTACGTGGGATTGCCAACACTTGATAGAATTGCTTGTTCGCCGCTAGAGGAAACATATCCGAAGCATAAATTTGGCCTCTTTGGGCCGGAAGATCTTTTTTAATAATGTATTGGCCTTCGGCTTGGGCTAAGTAAGCTGAGTGTTGGAGAATTTGTTTTTGAAATAATCTAAAACCCAAACCCGCGGCCAATACAATAAGCAGGCCGAGGATAAAATTTAGCCTTTTTGACCAAACGTTATTCTCCATTTTTGAAAATATTTATTTTCAAGAGGCTGAATACCCTGTGGCTTGCCACAGGGATGAATCCTATTTGGAAACAAACTTTTCCCGCAGGGAATACTCTGCGGCTTGCCGCAGAGTAGTTTATTTGTCTGGTTCTAAATTAAGATTTTGAGCACTATTTTTGATCTCGTTTAAGGATTTTAATCTGGCTGACTCCATTTCCAGTTGTTTAACATCAGTTTGGATTTTGTCTTTTTGATCTTCGAGCTCCATGATTTTATATTTAAAGGAGGCCCCTTGGGTACTTTGAGCTAAATAGAACAAGGCGGCAATGGCCAAAAGAGCAATCGTAATAAATTTTAGCGAAATTGGACCAATTTTGAAACTGCTACCAATGGTGCGTTTACGAAGGCCATTTTGCCAAGTGTTGGAACGTGGAATAAGCATGTCCCTCCTTCGGAGTAAATCCGAAATTCGAATTTCTAAATTCTAAACTATAGGAATGTTTATTATTTAATATTTTGAATTTGGAATTTGTTTAGGATTTCGTGCTTCGGATTTAGAATTTATTTTTTTATTGCGGCTCGGAGTTTGGCCGAACGAGCTTTAGGATTTTGTTGAATTTCTTTTTCTGATGCCATTATTGGTTTTGGCGTTAAAATTTTTAAATTCTCGTTATCGCGGAAAAAGTTTTTGACGATTCTATCCTCAAGCGAATGAAAGGAGATAACAACGATCCTTCCGCCTTGGCTCGGCGAGACAGGTCCGCCTGGAGATAAAACCTGAAGTGCCTGCTTTAGGCCGCTTTCTAAAACCTGCAATTCGTCATTAACCGCCATTCTTAAAGCCCGAAAAGTTGAAGTGGCAAAATGTTTTTGCCGGTTTATTCGATAAGATGGCGGCAACGCTCTTTTGATTATCTCGACTAATTCATTAGTTTTCTCGATTGGCAGAATTGCTCTTTCTCGAACAATTTCTCGGGCGATTTTGGCCGCGTATGGCTCTTGACCATAGTTTTTTAAGATTTTTTTAATTGCCCGCTCATCCCAAGAATTCACAACATCTCTGGCATTTAGTCGTTGTGTTTCCGGGGACATCCGCATGTCTAAGCGAGCATCAAGGTTGAAAGAAAATCCTCGATCGGAACTCGTCAATTGATAAGTCGAAACCCCTAAATCAAAGAGAATCCCATTAATTTCTTTTGCCGCCCAACCCCTGACCAAAAGGCCTAACTCATCGAAATTAGCGTGTGCCCAATTGATTCTCTTGTGGAAATCAGCGAGATTTTTTTGGGCTTCATTTAAAGCCATTGTGTCTTGATCAATGGCCAATAATTGACCATTGGGTTTGGTTTTTTTAAGGATCAACTGGGCATGACCGCCTAAGCCGCAAGTCGCATCAATAAAATTCTCATCTGCGTGAGGGGCTAAAAATTTGATCACTTCTTTGGGCATTACAGGAATGTGGCTAAACATTGGGTGCCTCAAATGAAGACTAGCAGCCAGTGCCCCTCCTTAAAGACTTTCCCTATTTTGTTTTGCCCCGCTCCGGCACCTTAGGTGACGGGTAGGGCCAATTAATATATCCGTAAGCAGCCGTTAGTTTTTGTTTTAACTGGCTGCTAGTCAGTGAAAGTTAAGAGAAAATAGTTAAAGGAAATTGGAAAACAGTTTAGAAATTGGTTAAAAGAAATCAGTTTTCTATTTTCTTATTTCCTTACCAATTTCTGTTCTCCTTTAGCTAATTTCCAATTTTCATACCCCCAAATCGGCCATATGTTTGGCGATTTGTTCGGTCGCTTTCTCGGTTTTATCTTTGTAAGTTTTCCAGGCCTCTTGATCCCAGATTTCCAAGCGATTATAGAGGCCGGCAATCACGGCGTTTTTCTTTAAACCGGCATAAGCTCTCAGATACCCCGGGATTAAAGCCCGACCCTGGCTATCAAATTCAACTTCCATGGCGCCGGCAAGCATTAAACGGGAAAAGGCGCGAGAATTGGCATCTGATAACGGTAAACTCGCTAGTTTCTCAGCTAATGCTTGCCATTCTTTTTTGGGAAAAACCCACAAACAATTATCAATTGCGCGAGTCACAACCGCGCCACTGCCAAGATCCCTTCTCATTTTTGAAGGGATGGCCATCCTCCCTTTTTCATCAATTGTGTGGCTGTATTCCCCGATAAACATGGTTGGTTTGTTAAAGTTATCCACAATTATACTGAGTTTTCCCCACTTTTATCCACAATTTTCCACTTCCTCTTCATACTATGCCACACTTATTTACTTGTCAAGTCCTAGCTTGCCCCGTATACGACATACTGCAATAACAGGACGTAGTCCGTTTTGCAGTAAGGAGTTATGCGGGGTCAACACTCTAACACTTAACCTGTTAATCTTTTCATATCTCCATAAAACTGTGGATAACCTGAAATACAAAAAGGCCCGGGGAGGGCCGAAGCCCTCCCCGGGGTACATCATCGATGACACTCGTGACTCAGCCCCCGAGTGAGGGAATGAGTCAGTGACCCCGCCTTAGGCGGAGTCGTGATCACGCGCCTTTTCTTCGCCGAGGTTCAGCTAGAGGAAGGCGCTAGCGGCCAGTGTCGTCATCGTGCTGGTCAGCGTGAAGCTCATCAGACTTTCCATCGTCACCTCCGGTTTTGCCGGAACAAACGACCAGCAGTCGCGAAGAGGTGCGTCTCCTCTTTAGAGGCAAAGGCCTCTCTTTGCTCGTGCCCTTACGGGCCACAGCCAGTTCTGGATCAGGACCTACCGACGCCTCGGTATTCTCGAGGGTCCTGATCCTAGAGTAAAGTACCAGTCTCCGGAAAGACACCCACGTTCGCCTTTGTGGCGGTCCGGATCTTGAGACCAGTCCGCGCCAGAACGGCTCTCTCCTCGCACAATGCGAAGAAGATGCCGGTGATGGCCGCGAACATCGTCCCATAGATCACGCGCACAGCGATCTCACCCCCTTTCCCAAGACCTGACGATACCATCAGCTCTATTTCTATTCTAAGACTTCTATAGAGAACTTGTCAAATTAAAGAAAACGGCCCAAGACGAGCGGGTCTTGGGCCGTGAGCCGGACGCCGAAGCGTCCGAAAAGGGTGAACGAAGGCGGATGCCTTCGACTACTTTCTCTTGGAACCGGAGGCGACGGCTCCAAGAGTTACTGCGGTCCTACGGTTGCCTGGCAAGATTGCTTTCGGGGCTCCCTGTAGGGATAGGACTTATAGAATCTGGATGAGAAGAGTTCCCCGAAAGTGAATCGGGTTGGCAGCCGATGAGGCTGCCGGACGATGGCTCTTGGGGACCCCGGTGTTGCGAGGTGAGGGCAGGATCACCCAAGAGTGCGGAAAGCCAGAACCCATCAGCCCTGGACCGGGGCTTGATGGCCAAGTTAGGACGGAGCCGTCCATAGTCCGAGAGCCAAGAGACCGGCTCTATCTCGAACTGTTTGGAGTCCTTGCCCGCACGTTGGTACGACGTCTCGTTTTTCCACGTTACGTCTTCCTCAACCGTGAGGACGGCTCCGTCCCTGCACATATCAGCAATTTTATCTTACTACTAAAAAACCGCTTGTCAAGCCCCGTTAGATAGCTTAGCATCTAACGGGGCGCAGACCCCGCAGACGACGCTCATGCGTGATTGAACGTAGTTCAATAAGTCAGGAAGGAGTTATGCTGGGGTCAAGTGAGTTCGGATTTTTAATTATCTAAGAATATTGTTACAAGAGAGCTAAGAGAGCTAAGATACCTAAGAAAATGACGGTGATGACGGCCAAAATAATCATCGTGTATAAAAGTAGTTTAACGGCTTCTTTTTTACTGCCGTCCAAATAAAGCATCAAGGGCTTCCCCAAAACCAAAGAGCCGACAATGAGAGCGGAAAGGGTGAATAAAAGTAAAATTCCCACCCCGCCCAAAACACCGTTTGCTTGACCGAAAATCTGATTGCCGTTGGTCATTAAATATGCCACCAGCGCAATATAAACCGCCGTGCCAATACTATTAACAATCGCCGTTTTCCAAAGTGAATTTTTTCCGCCAGAGGCGGACCTGCCTGCCGGCGAGGCAGGTTTCTCTTCGTTCAACATTTTATCCTTTCTAACACCTCAACGGGGTGAGGTGTTAAACTCTTTAAAAACTTCCCAATTTCCCAAAAAAATAAATTTTTAATTCTTTAATTTCCACCCGCTCTTGCTTCATTGTATCACTATTTTAAACGTTTACCTTTTTATCCTTATTTATGAAACCATTTATTTTTCAATTTTGCCATCCAGGAGAATGTATCCTCCAAGGCTTTGATAATTACTTGCATCAGCGATTTTTCTTTGGGTGGCGTCAGAACAGTATAATTCTCTGAGATCGCTTGATTCTCCGATTTATCTTTTGAGACAATTTGAAAATGATAAGAAGTATTCGGTTTGAGATCGGATAAAATGACAACGTGGTTCATGTTAAGATTCAAGTCTTCTTTGGAAGATTTGCTAGATTCGCCAGAAATCCCTTCGCCAAACTGAGCTAAGGAAGTTGCCGGCTCATCGGTTGTCCAAGAAATAATTATTTGAAGTTTTGCGCTATCAGGCGATGTCCCGACCGTTGATATTTCTGACTTAACATCTGAGATAATCGGCGCAACTGTATCCGATGTTGTCGTAAATGTTGTATCATTACTGACTACTGAATTACCGAGACTATCAACTGATTTCACTCTAAAATGATACAAAGTCTTCGCTTCTAAACCGATCAGAGCGACTGAATGAACGGTCGTCAAATCAGATTTGCCTTGTTGATTGCCATATTTAGTGTCTATGCCAAACTCAACATTAGAATCGGCGTTAACATTGGTTTGCCAAGTAATTGTTGCTTGATTATTCGAAATATCTTTCACCTGTATGCCTGATATAGACGGTTTAGCCGGAATAGATAAGATATAATCATCAGAAAAGGTTACATTCTCGTCAGTGTCGGTCGCTTTAACTCTGAAATGGTATGTGGCCCCGTCTACTAATCCGGTTAAATTGGCAGTGTGGTCTGTATTCCAAGTTGTATCAGTAATCGTTGTACCATAGCCAGCACTTTGCCCATATTCCAAAATTGTCGTGGCGACTTTGCTCGTTGTCCACGAAAGTGTTACTGAATCAACTTTTAGATCCGTACTTTTCATTCCTGAAAGAGTCAGGATCACTTTTGCCGGCGTCGAAAAGCTACTGACATCAGAAGCACCGGCGACTCTAATATCATTTTCCGAAATTACTTTATAGTAATATTTGACCGATGGGTCTAAATTGTAAAGCATAACCTCATGACTATCGGTCCTTTCCAAAAGACCACTCACCATCGCCGGCTTATCTGATGCAGTCACAGTCGCTGGGCCTGGCGCGAGAGATTCTTTCGAATAAGCAACAAAGCCGTTTGTTAATTGATCCGTTGACCAAGTCACTTTAGCCCTAATCCCAAAGTCCTGTTTCCAGCCGAAAATTTCTATCTTGGGACCGTTACTGATTAAAGGCGCGGCGCCGGGTTTAGAATTTAAGATTGTTGTTGGTCGAGAAATGTTACCGAGAGAATCCTTGACTTTTATTCGATAATAATAGGTCGTGTCTTTATCCAAACCAAAGTCCAAATAACCGGTCCTCGAAATAGTATCTAAAACCGTGAAAGTCACTCCATCGGTGGCTCGTTCGACAATATATTGGATATTTTCACCGGCTAAAGGTGACCATAAAAGGACGAGCCGATAATTATTCGTGACCGCAGTCGATCCATCTTTAATTTCAAAATCAGAGACAATAGAAGAAAGCGTATTAGATATGTCAGCGGTGTTAGAGTAAGCATCTTTTATTCGTAGATAAACTTTGTCGGTTGTCCCAATATTCCAATTGTTATGAGCTGTACTATAAGCTTCGTACGAGCAACCAGAAAAGCTCGCATTATTGCAAATCATCATTTGCATCGGCGTGGAATCATCGGTGGCGGCAATGGCAAGATTAGCCGTGGAACTGTCTATCGCATTAACGATTAAAGAAAGGGATGTCGGATTTTTCGTATCTAACCGAAGCGAATCGGAAATCGCCTCGCCGTTTTGACCGCTGACCACAACCTTAACCTTGATTTTGAATCCCGCTGCTTGCGAATAGTACTTTTCGGAAAAATCAGTTTTTGCAATCCAATAAGCCGTGTGAGGAATTAAAGTATCATTACCGGTAATATTTGCGCCCACGTCTCCGGTCATGGCTGGCAGAGATGCGTCAGCCCAGGTTGCCGTCGTCGGGTTGTAATAAGCCAGTGTTACCGTCGAATTATATCTTAACTTATAGTTTATTTTTACCCGGCCATCCGATTCTTGGAGAGCATTAATGTCTCTAGGCGCTAAATCCGCCGGTGTAGCAAAAACTTGGGTGGAATTAGCTGATTCCCAATCACTATTATCGGGTTTTTTAACTACTGACCGCAGAGTGAAATAATAAGGTGTTCCATTGGTTAAACCGGTAATTGCGGTCTGGCCCGCCTCGCCTGCCGTTGCCGCCGGTTCTTGGGCAATTTTAGTCCCTAATTGACCTTGAGTCTCCGATTGATAAATATGGATATGATTAACCGCCTCATCAGCCGGATTAAGCCAAGAAAGAGTCACTTGTTCGTGACCGGCAACCGCCTGAAGTTGGCTTGGCGCATGAGCGGAAACGGTAATTACCGATGAGATTGAAGTAATGTTCGCATCAGAATCAACAGCGGATAATGTCTGCTGACCACCAGTTCCGAATGTAAACCCGCTTCCGAGAAATATGTATGTTCCCAAATCAAGCAAATCAAAGGTGAATTTCGCCTCCGCAGTATATGGCAAGGTCGCTGAAGTATCAGTTGAAGTAAAATAAATTGAACCTTCATAATCAGTTTTAACATTGCCGACCTCGTCATAAGCCGTGACTGTAATGTCATTAGCTGGGGTTGAAAGCGCCTGATCAACCATCGCCGTTGAAAATCCGTTGGCAAAACTGAAAGAAAAATGGTGTAAGGGCGCCGGTTTAACTTTAATTGAAAAAGAGCTGGCCACGCCGGTAGATTTAACGTAAAAAGAAACCGAATCGCCGGATGTATCCACCCGAAAATCCGTGCCTGAAAAAATATGTTGGCCATTATCACCGCCGCCGCCAGCGGTAAAAGTATAAGAATTATCGGTATCGTAATAGGTAAAGTTACTACTGTAGCCGTTTTGGATTTCAAACCAAACATTTCCCGTAAAACCGGAGATCGTATTGCCATAAATATCTTTGGCGGTCACGGCCGGACTGTAAGGCGCGCCCGGACCAGCGTTGATGATATTATCCCAGGTCGTTCCGCCGATAACCCATTGACCGCCAGAAGCATTCGGATAGTTGGAAAGATTAAAATGATCCAAAGAAGCCGGCGCTACCGAAATGGCGCTGGATTGGATTGAAACGGAGCCGTCAGTCGCCGTAATTGATTGGTTACCCGCCATTTTCAAAGTAAAGCCATTCCCTGAAAAAACATGAATCCCATTATCGTTGCCGCCACCGGTCGTAAAGGTGTATTTCGAGCCGGATGTATAAGGCAAAACCGCTTGGCTGTCGGACGAAGTAAACCAGACTTGGCCGGTATAATCGGTTTTGACATTGGTGTAAGCATCGTAAGCGGTGACAGTGATATCATTGGCACCAAAGTTATTGCCCGCCGTGGTGCTTGACGGATAACCCGACATCACAAAGTGGTCAAGACCGGCCGGATTAACCGTGATCGCCGAGGACTGAATATTTATCGAGCCTTCGGTGGCAGTTATTGTTTGATCACCGGTTGTTTTTAAAGTAAAACCTGAACCAGTAAAAGTGTGAGTGCCATTATCGTTGCCGCCACCAGTCGTAAAAGTGTA
>Ga0315280_10004035_pt1 | contig 22024 bp, 25 predicted proteins | sample YL17G06_40_MG_FD_203697 | JGI IMG/M metagenome (GOLD analysis project Ga0315280, IMG submission 203697) | Sediment microbial communities from Yellowstone Lake, YNP, Wyoming, USA - YL17G06_40 | ecosystem: Environmental > Aquatic > Freshwater > Lake > Sediment | place: USA: Wyoming | collected...
GGCGACATGTGGCTGGCCGTGAATCTGGCCATCGAAGAAGCGAATGCCGAAGGAGGCTATCGCGGGCTCCCCTTCGTCCTCGTCCCGGGCTGGTCCGAGAATCCGTGGGGCAACGGGGCCAACCGCCTGGCCCGGATGGCCTATATCGACAGGGTATGGGCCATCATCGGGGGAATCGACGGACCATCCACCCACCTCGCCGAGCAGGTGGTTGCGAAGGCGCGCCTGACGCTGATCAGTCCTGCGTCGACAGACAAAACGGTGAACCTGGCCAATGTTCCGTGGATGTTTTCGGCGTTGCCGGGAGATCATCTACTGGCACCGATCCTGGGCAAGGTACTCCTGGAAGACACGTGTGACGGAACCTTCGTGCTTGTCTCCGCGACCGACCACGACTCCCACCAGTTCCTGATCGAGTTGGGCAAATATCTAACCAGCCGGCACGCCTACCCTGCCTACCGGTTTGAGTTTCAGAGCGGCGGGCAGGATCATTCCGATCTTGTCCGGCAAGCGGTCGCCGCACAACCAAGGGCCGTGGCGTTAATAGCAGGGGCCCGGGACAGCGCTTCTCTTGTGAGCGCCCTCCGGAAAGAGGGATTTGCGGGTAAGATCTTCGGGGGTCCCGCCATGGGTCGGCGCCTGTTTCGCGATCTACTTGCAACGGAATCCGCCGCCATCTTCTTCCCCATGATCGCCGGGTCTGGAGCCAGCACCGACAAGTTTGGGCGGGATTTTGCGGCGCGCTTCGGATTTTCCCCGGACTACGCCGCCCGGTACGCCTACGAAAGTACCCGCTTGCTGATGGCTGCAATTCGCAGGGCTGGACTGAACCGTGCTCGGATCGGCGATGCGGTTCGAGAGCTTTCGCCCTGGAAAGGAACCGCAGCCTCCATCGAGTGGGACCCGTTGGGACAAAACCGCAGCCCGATCATCTTGGGGACCGTGCCATCAGCAGGCGGCGCGAACCCCATACCCTCCAGCAAATAGGAGTTTGCTTTGGGCGAAGGATCCCAAGGGGTGGGCCGGCGGTCGAAGAAGCCTTTCAGCACGGGATAGGGGAAACCACCGACAACCTTCTGCTCTTTCCCTGTGGCCCACACGGAGAAAGTCGGCGTGGGGCAGCGCGCCCTGGGGCTATTCGCCGAACAGGGCATTCAGGTGGTGCTCGGGGCTGCAGCCGAAACGCCGGAGAGACTGGTATCGGATTACCTCGCGGGCGCGCTCCAGGCGGGCGAGAACGCCTGCGACCACTGAAAACCCCGCGGGCCTCAGCCACAAAATTGGAGTGACGCACCGCGGGCGTTCGGACCGTTACGACGCTCGCGGTGCGATAGCGACCAATGATTGCCAGCTTGCAATCTCCCTATGTCGAACGCTTGATTGGATCGATCCGAAGGGAATGCCTCGATCGCATTATCGCGATCAACGAAGAATCACTTCGGACAGTACTTCGATGCTATTTCTCTTATTACCATGATTCCCGTTGTCACCTCGGGCTGAAGAAGGATTCACTAGAACCCAGAGAAGTCCAGCCACCCGATAGGGGCAGGATCGTGGAGATTCCAGAAGTCGGTGGGCTTCATCATCGCTACGAGCAACACGCCGCGTGACCACGCACTCCCCACTACTTGCCACGCCTTCCACGCTGAGGACTGGCGTGCCAAGGTATCCTCCGGCACTTGATCGTTGATCACCATGCTGCATCCTGTAGGTCAGCTTTCGTCAAATGCGGCGGCTCCAATAATCCGAAACGGCTGCTCCTGCAACTGTGGAATTCCTCTCGGATGGATTTGTTAGCAGGGACCCGATGCTTTGGGGAATCGGGTATCGCTTGACTACATATCGGATGTCGTATATATTACGCCCCGTATACATGAGCGCCTGCATGAGGGCTTGCGGTATCACCTGGAGTGACTCACGATGGCGAAGCAGAAATTGCCTGCGGACCTGCATGCTCTGTGGAAGGAGCCGGTGAAGTTGTTGAAGGTCGTCGCACACCCCACCCGTCTCGTCATCCTCGATTCCCTCTTGGGGGGCAGCAAGTGCGTCAAGGATCTGAACTGCCTCGTGCCCGTGCCGCAGCCCAATTTCTCGCAGCACATGACGGCACTGCGGAAAGCAAAGCTGGTGGGCAACCACGCGGATGGAACGCTGCGCTGCTACTACATCCTGCGCCCGTCTCTGGTCGCGGGGCTGATGCAGGCGCTGCGTGCGGAACACCCCATCTGTTATCGGGACCGGGAAGACGTCCAGCGGGAAGCGAAGGCCCTGCACAAGCGTTGACGGAGTCAGAAGGGGAGTTTTGATAAGACAAGGAGAGGGAACATGGCCAAGAAGATGTTGATTTTCTGTGGATCGGATCACGCGGAAAAGGCCTTTCCGCCGTTCATGCTGGGCTCCGGAGGCTTGGCCCTGGACATGGAGGTGACGCTGTTCTTCACCATGTCCGGGCTGAACATCGTCCGCAAGGGGGGAGCAGAGAAGATCGTGCTGCCCGGCGCCCCCAAGACGCTGCCCGAATTCATCAAGGTCATGCGGGAGGGCGGCGCGAAGATGATCGCCTGCTCGGCGGCCTTCCCCATCGTGGGCATCAAGGAGCAGGATCTTATCGAAGGTGTCGAGTGCGGCGGAGTGGCTACCTTCGTCGGCGGCGCAGAAGAGGCCGACGTGGTGCTGACGTTCTAGTATCTGTCATTCGCGGTATCGCGATCGGAGGAAAAGATGGCTGAGTTCAATGCCGATCAGGTCACGGTGGCCAGGGTGGTGGACGCTCGCGGGAGCGCCTGCCCGGGGCCTCTCCTGGAGGCCAAGAAGGCCATAGGAGCGGTCTCGATCGGTCAGACGATCGAGATTTTTTCCGGGGACCCTTCCACCAAGAACGACCTGCCCAAGTGGGCGCAGAAGGTGGGACACGAGTTCCTCGGAGCGGTTCACGCGGACGGGTACGACCGCATATTCGTGACGAGAAAGAAGTAGGGGTGAGGCATTTCCGGTGGTTCACGAATCGCAGCCGGTTTGCGCCAGTGACACATTGTTGCCACCGCTCCGTACGCAGGCGAACGGAAATGCCTCGCCCCTACAGCGTCGGCCAGACCTATGCAGCGATATTCGTGAATAATGCGAGCTAGAGGCGGTAGCCGCTTGCGGGGATCAAACCGCTCTATCGTCCGCTTCGTGCCGGAAGTGTGCGAGACGACTGCACCATGGAAAGGAAAGAGCACCAGCAGCGCGGTCCCAAGATACTCCTGTTCGCCACGGAGTCTTGCGCCTACCCTGGAGCAGACAACGTAGGGCAGAACCACTTGGAGTACCCGACCAACGCGTACGTCATTCGGGTACGAGCCCCGGTGATGTTTCCAGAGGAGTTCTACCTCCGCTGCTTCGACAAGGGGGTCGGCGGCATCATCGTGATGAGTTGCGGCCACGAGTGTCCCTTCCAGGGGGCCTACGACAACCTCGCCGCCCGGATCTCCCGCGTCCACGAACTGATGAAGAAGCGGCAGATGGACACGAATCGGCTGCGCCTGTGCGCCATCTGTACCGTTTGCTGTAAGCCGTTCCTCAAGGAAGTGAACATGATGAACGAGTATCTGACCCGCGGCGCGGTGACGACCGGCGAAGCGTGAGCTGGACAAGATGAGCAACGGAACGCAGCGCTTCGACGCCCTGGTGATCGGCGGGGGAATAGCGGGCCTGCAGGCGGCCCTGGACCTGGCGGACCAAGGCCACCGGGTGCTCGTCGTGGAACAGGAGCCGAGCATCGGGGGCAAGATGATCGCCCTGAGTAAGGTCTTCCCCACCCTCGACTGCTCGAGCTGTATCTGTACCCCCCGCATGGCCGCCGCGGCGCACCACGACAACATCGTGTTGCTGACCTACGCCGAGGTCACGGCGACGCGGCGCACCGCGGAGGGCTTCGAAGTCACCGTGCTGAAGAAGCCCCGCTATGTCAAGGAGCAGGACTGCACCGGCTGCCGGCTGTGCGAGTATGCCTGCCCGGTGGACCTGCCCCACGAGTTCGAGGGGAACCTTGGCGCCCGCAGGGCGATCTACGTGCCCTTCTCCACCGCCATTCCCCAGGTTGCGCTGCTGGACGTGGACAACTGCATCTTCTGTGGCAAGTGCGAGAAGGTCTGCCCGACCCACGCAATAGACTTCCTGCAGGAGCCCGAGAAGATCCAGGTTCAGGCTGGCGCGCTCATCGTTGCCACCGGATTCAAGCTGGCACCGACGACGAAACGCGAGCACGGAGCGGGGCAACTGCTCAACGTTCTCAGCGCGTTGCAGGTCGAGCGAGTCCTGGCGCCCCATGGCCCCTATGGAAGGGTGCTCCGCCCCTCGGATGGAAAGGTGCCTGACTCGGTGGCCTACGTGCAGTGCGCCGGATCCCGCGACCGGAGCCTTGGCATCCCCTACTGCTCGCGGGTGTGTTGCATGTACGCCGTCAAGCAGGCGATGCTGCTGTCGGGTGCACTGCCGCTCGTGGACGTCACCATCTACTACATGGATGTCCGTGCCTTCGGCAAGGGCTTCGAGCAGTTCTACCAGAACGCCAAGGCCATGGGAATCCAGTTCGTCAGGGCGAAGGTTGCCCGGATCACGGAGGATGAACGGCACAACCCCATCCTGCGGATCGAGGCGATAGAGGACGGCGGCGCAGTCAAGGAGCGGCAGCATGACATGGCCGTCCTGTCACCGGGGATCATCCCGGGGTGGAATCCCACCAATGTCGTCCCCGCTTGCACGGCCGAGGATGGCTTCGTCCGCTGCTCTTCTCCCAAACTCGCCCCCACCCTCACCGACGAGGCCGGCGTCTTCGTCGCCGGGACCGCAGCCGGGCCCAAGGACATTCCCGACTCCATCGCGGAAGCGGGCGCGGCGGCCATGGAGGCCGCGGCCTACCTGCACCAGAGAGGATCCCCGCCGGGCGCTTGACCCGCGCGAGAAACCGCCCGCGGCACCCTGTCGATGCGAGGGCGGCGCGCGCGGAGGAGTACTGAGAGCGAATGAAAGAGGAGAAGAAGCCCACACCGAAGCCCGAGGCCACAAACGGCCAGGCCAGGGATATCGGCGTGTATATGTGTCACTGTGGCGGCAACATCTCCGACGTGGTGGATGTTGCGCAGGTGACCAAGATCGCCGCCAGCCTCCCCGGGGTGGTCGTGGCCCGGGACAACCCGTTCATGTGTTCGGATCCCGGCCAGAAGCTCATCGCTGAGGACATCGCCAGCAAGGGGCTCCGTCGTGTGGTCATAGCGGCATGTTCACCGAGCCTGCACGAGACCACTTTTCGCAAGACGCTGATACGCGCCGGCGCAGATCCCTACCTTTACGAACACGCCAACATCCGCGAGCAAGTGAGCTGGTGTAGCAAGTCCGATCCTGAGGGTGCCACGGACAAGGCCAAGCATCTGGTCTTGGCCGCGGTAAGCAAAATCAAGGGACTGGTCCCCTTGCTGCCCATCAGGGTCGAGGCGCCACCCCGCGTGGTGGTGATCGGCGGCGGCGTCAGCGGCCTGCGCTGCGCGTCGAACCTCGCCCAGCGCGGGATGAAGGTCACCTTGCTGGAACGGGCTCCCTTCCTGGGCGGGCACATGGCCCAACTGGACCGTGTCTACCCCACCGAAGACAGCGCGCGCGACCTGCTGCGCCGGCTGGTGGAGCAGGTCGTCGCGGATGAGAACATCTCGGTGCACACCTCGGCCGAGGTTGTTTCCGCCACGGGGTACGTTGGGAACTTCACGGTGGTGGTCCGGCTGCACCCCCGGGGAGTGACTTCAGAGCTGCCCGCCGATCAGTTCTCCACGGCCATCGCGTCGTGTCCCGAGGTGGTGGCGAGCCCGTTCGACTACGGACTGGCGGAACGCCGGGCGATCTACCACCCCTACGCCACGTGCTATCCGCCCGAGCCCGCCATCGACTGGGAGCACTGCACCCGCTGCGGCGAGTGCGGCAAGGCCGTGGGGGGCAAGGGCATTGACCTGGAGGCGCAGCCGCAGGAGCTGCGGGTGCACACTGGGGCCATAGTCTTGGCCACCGGCTTCGATCCCTATGCGCCGCAGGAGGGAGAGTACGGCTTTGGCCAGCACGAGGGGGTCATCACCCTGCCCCAGTTGCTGCGCCTCCTGGATCCCGGGGGGCCCACCGGCGGAGCGCTCGCGCGGGGCGGCCGGCCAGTGCGAAATGTCTGCTTCATTCATTGCGTTGGCAGCCGGCAGGTACAGGGGATCCACCGGCCCGGACCGGACGGCGCGGTGAACAACTACTGCTCGAGATTCTGCTGCACCGCGACCCTCTGGGCGGCCCGCGAGATCCGCCGCCGCTTCCCCCAGGTGACCGTCTTCGACTGCTACCAGGACATCCGGACCTATGGACGCGGCCACGAGGACTACTACGAGGAGGTCTCAAAGCTGGGGGTGCTGTTCTTGCGCTGGGTGGCCGAGGAACCGCCGACGGTCGAGCGGGCGGCTGACGGGGCCGCCGCGCCGCTCGTCGTCAAGGTGAAGGACAGGCTTACGTTCAGCGAGGAAGTCGAGGTGCCGGCGGACCTCGTGGTGCTGTCCACCGGGATGGTCCCGCACGACATCGGCGGCCTCGTCGACATGCTCAAGCTGCCCCGGAGCGCGGACCGCTTCCTGCAGGAGGTTCACCCCAAACTGCGGCCGGTGGAGATCGCCATCAACGGCGTGATGATCGCGGGCACCTGTCAAGCGCCGATGGACATTACGGAGAGCTGCGCGGCAGCCTCGGCGGCGGCCGTGAAGGCGTCGGCACTCCTTTCCAAGGGGTACGTCGAGCTGGATCCCTACATTGCCAAGATCGATCCGACCCGGTGTGCCGGCGGGGCCGCGTGCAAGACAGAGTGCGTGGACGTGTGCGCACACGTGCGCGCCGTTTCGATCCGCGCCCAGGCCGATGGCAGCACGATCGCCGAGGTCAACATTGCGCTCTGCAAGGGTTGCGGGATGTGCGTCCCGGTGTGTCCTCAGAATGCAATCACGATCGCAGGATGGCACCTGGACCAATTCGAGGCCATGGTGGACGCCATTGTCGCAGACTACTGAGGAACGGGTGCAGGCCATGAGCGAGCACAACGCTGCAGCGGCGACCACGTCGCAAGACAAAAAGAAGAAAGCGCCGGTCCATATCCTCCGCGACCGCCGCGGCGGTGTCCCTCAGGCGCTGCTGGAGCTGACGCGCCGCCAGGCAGCGATCCGCAAGCAGCTCACCAAGGCTCTCCAAGATGGGCCGAAGACTGTCCCAGAGCTCACCGCAGCGAGCGGGTTCCCGAGCCATGAGGTCTTCTGGCACCTCATGGCGATGAAAAAATACGGCGAGATCGTCGAGGGGGAGGAACGCGATAGCTACTTCGACTATGCCTTGAAAGAAGCCGGAGCGAGGGAAAAATGAGCATTCAGGTCGACCCGCAGTCTCTGGGCACGCTGAGAGCGTACGGGGCGTTCGACATCGACGCCTGCTTCAACTGCGGCAACTGCACCGCCGTCTGCCCGCTCTCCACCGGCGGTGACTCTTTTCCCCGACGTCTCATCCGCTACGGACAGCTCGGCGCCCTCGACCGGCTGGTCACCAGCAAGGAGCTGTGGCTGTGCTACTACTGTGGCGAGTGCTCGGATACCTGCCCACGCCAAGCGGAGCCAGGTGAGTACATGGCCGCGGCACGGCGCTACGCCATCGCCGCCAGCGATCCTACGGGGGTCGCCCGCTTCCTGTATACCTCCAAACTTTTCGCAGTCGCTTTCGTGCTGGTCTTGACGGCCCTTTTGGGCGGCTTCCTGCTCGCCAGGAGCGGACCCATGGCGCAGGGCTCCCCTGCGCTGTTCTCCTACCTTTCCTTCGAGCTGATCCACGATCTGGGGTTGGCCAGCATCGGCCTGGCGCTGCTGGCCACGCTCCTCGGGGTCATCCGGATGGCGCGGCGGATGCTCGGCGCTATCCCGAAGCGGGATCCTGGAGAGGCGGACGGGAGGAATGGCACGATCGCGTACCTGGGGCGGGCGCTACGCGACGTGGTCAAGGAGATCGCGGCACAGAAACGCTACCGTGACTGCCAAGAGGACAGCGCGGTCCGGTGGTACCGGCGCCGGTGGTTCATCCACTCGGCCATCATGTGGGGCTTTCTCGGGCTGTTGGCAGCGACCATCATCGACTACCTGCTGGCAATGGCGGTCAATAAGCCTCCGGGCCAACCCGACCCCATCTGGTACCCCCCGCGCCTGCTGGGCACGGTGGCTGGCCTTGCGTTGATGTACGGTACGACTGTGGCCCTCGCCGGCCGGCTCGCCCGGAAAGACAAGTACTCCTCCCACTCCCTGCTCTCCGACTGGCTGCTGCTGGGCCTGCTCTTCCTCACGGGGTTGACCGGCTTTCTCGTCGAGATCACCGTCTATCTCCCCACCGGTCCCGTGTGGGCCTACCTTCTGTTCCTGATCCATGTGGTGCTGGGGATGGAGGTCGTCATTCTTCTGCCCTTCACCAAGTTCGCGCACGCCGTCTACCGTCCGCTGGCCCTGCTCGTTCACAGCATGGCTCACGGCTAGCGCCCGGGGAGCGCTCGGCAGGTGAGTCCCAGGCAACAAGAGATGATCAACGCGCATCAGAGAGGAGCAGCGGTGGCCACGGAAACTGCGCAACCATCTATTCGTGATTGGATACAGCTTCGCCCCGTGGGAGTTATCCGAACCGGTTTGACCGAAGCCGTCGGCACTCCCATTCAGCCCGTTTACGCACCGGGTGCCGGGGGGCAGGTCATCGTAGAGGAGTGCTTCGCGCCCGCGATCGATGACCTCGACGGATTTGACCGGGTGTGGCTGCTCTATTGGATGGATAGGGTGGGGCCTTTCAAAGCGAGGGTGATGCCGTACCGCGACACCCGCGAGCGCGGTCTCTTCGCGACGCGCTCTCCGTGCCGGCCGAATTCGCTCGTGATTCTTGAGCAGAACGGCCGTTCCACTAGAAAACCGTACCATTATCGCATCTGTCCTGGACAAGCACAGTAGCGTTAGAGCTACTATTTAGCCTTATTCCCCTCTCCGGAAAATGCTTATAAATCCCTAAACACTAATAATTTAATGTCATTCCATGGCGCACATCAATCTTGGCATGCCGAGTGCGTTACCTCTGTTCGAGAAAGACGAGCAGGATCTCGGATGACGAAAGCGTCGTTTGCAGCCCGGGATAATCGAATCGCGCTGGCCTTTGGTGTGGCCCGGCAGATTCACCTTGTCCGTGAAATTCGCCCGGGAGCTCGGTTCCGACGTGCGGCTTCTGGACTGCGATGTGGAAGAGCCGAATGGCCATCTGTTCCTCGAGGGAATCGAAGACAAGGCGCGCCGGACGGGCGCGCGGATGGCCGGACGCGTTCGGTATAACCGTTCTGTAACCCTGGCTCAAATGCAGGAGCGGGCGGTCGTGGAAACTGAAGCGCTCAGCGTCAAGGACATTCGGCATGTTTGGAACCAGGTTGGACGCCACGGCTCCTATGGCGGAGGTCATGCGGAACCTCATCCAGCCGATTGTTGCACCGAAAACTAGAGAGCAGGAGGCGAAATGAATCCATCAAGGATCATCTGGCAACAGTATGCGCCAACCCTTGTTTTACTCGGTATCCTTGTCGTTTTGGCGACATCGGTATTTTCGGGTGATGCCGGCGACACCAGAAGCATGACGATTATATCGACCATCAATGGTGTCTTCCTGGTTCTAATCGGGCTTGTTGCAGGTTTCTTGGGCGGCATTATCGGTACTGGTGGGTGCAGTGTCATGCTTCCCGCCATTCATTTCTGGATGGGTTACCCCGCCTCCATTGCCATTGGGACAACACTTTTCGCTGTAGTATTTACCGCCATTTCGGGTGGATATGGGCACCTCGTCCGCAAGAACCTTGATGTTCCAGCCACACTCTGGCTCGGTGGCCCCGGCATCATCGGCGTTTTGCTCGGATCATGGTTGTTCACCTTGTTGACCAGCCATGTCAGTCTGCTTGGATTGATCCTCGGCCTTGCATTTCTCTGGCCGGCGATACGCATGAGCTATGAAGGGCTAGGTAAGGGGGCCAGACGCAAACAGGAAGGCAACTCAATCCCGGAACACAAATTTGGCTTCTCTATTTTCGGCTTTGTCATCGGAATGCTGACAGGAATTGTTGGACTTGGAGGGGGCTATGCCCTCGTGCCGGGCCTCATTTACCTTTTTGGTGCGCCCGTCTACATTACCATGGGCACTTCACTGGCTACCATGATCCCCCTGGCGGTAGTCGGCGGCGCTATCAAGATGGCACAAGGTTATGTTGCCATTGGCGCCGGCCTCTTGCTTGCAATCGGTACAGTGGTGGGAGCGCAGGTCGGGGCTGCGATGATCAAAAAGTTCAAATCAAACACGCTCAAACTCGTTTTCGGGCTTTACTTTCTCTATGTATCGGCAAAATTCATAACCGGCTATTTCGGGATCATGATTTGGTAACTCAGCACCGTAATGCCTGATGTTCAAACGGCAATCATTGAAGGAGAACAAACACATGAAGATCGCAATTCCCCTGGCAAACGGAAAACTCGCCATGCATTTCGGCCATTGCGAACGTTTTGCCCTCGTCGACGTGGACGCCCCCGAGAAAAAGATCGTCAGCCGGGAAGAAATCGAGGCTCCTCCGCATCAGCCGGGGCTGTTGCCTTCCTGGTTGGCGGAACGCGGCGCGACGATGATCATCGCCGGCGGCATGGGGCAGCGCGCCCTGGGGCTGTTTGCCGAACAGGGCATTCAAGTGGTAGTTGGGGCTGCTGCCGAAACGCCGGAAAAACTGGTATTGGATTACCTCGCGGGTTCGCTCCGGGCGGGAGAAAACGTCTGCGACCACTGAAAACCCTGAGAGTCTCGGCCACAAAATTGGAGTGACGTAGCGCGGTCGGACCGTCGCCACGCTCGCGGTGCGATAGCAAATGATGGCCAGCACCTTAAAGTATGTTTTCGGACCGGTGCCCTCGCGGCGCCTGGGGCGCTCGCTGGGTATCGATTTGATACCATACAAAACCTGCAGCTACGACTGTGTCTACTGTCAACTTGGGCCGACTGTCGAGAAGACCCTCACCCGAAAGGAATACGTGCCCCTCGAAGCTGTCCTTAGCGAAATCGCGGAGCGGCTTGCCGAAGAAGTTGAACCGGACTACATCACGTTGTCTGGTTCGGGAGAACCGACGCTCTACAGCCGTCTGGATGAACTGATCGCCGGCATCAGGCGGCTGACCCGGACACCGATCGCCGTATTGACGAACGGCTCTCTTTTATGGATTCCGGAAGTGCGGCGCGGCCTGCTGGAAGCCGATGTTGTGATCCCTTCCCTTGATGCAGGCAGCGAAGAAGTCTTTCAAACGGTAAACCGGCCTCACCCGGATCTCGACTTTGCGGCAGTCTTGTCGGGCATGGGGTCATTCCGCGAGGAATTCGGAGGACAGATCTGGCTGGAAGTTTTTCTGTTGAAACGCTTCACTGCCGATCGGGCGCAGGTGGGAAGGATGGCTCGGTTGGCGGAACAGCTGAAGCCGGACCGCATCCAGTTGAACACCGTGTTGCGTCCTCCGGCGGAAAAATATGCTTTGGCCGTGGACTCCATCACCATGCATTCCCTGGCTGGGATCTTCGGAGATCGTGCGGAGGTTATCTCGGAGCCTCCCGCTTCGGAGCACAACACCGCCATCGGAGCGGGCGAAGCAGTCATTATGGGATTGCTGCGCCGCCGCCCGTGCACCATTCAGGATGTCTCTCGCGGCTTGGGAATTCCTGCCGCAGAAGCAGCGAAGCGACTCGAGATACTTGAGCGAGACGGAGAGATCGTCATCCGCCGGCGAGCGGGAAAGGTTTTCTATGTTCCGTCACGGCCCAAGACGCATTCGCGGGAGCACTGATGATTCGCGACGTCATTCTCTATCCGGACCGTTGCCTGGAGACACGCTGCGACCCGGTTACGGAATTCCACACTCCCGGCCTGCACCAGCTTGTGGCAAACCTGTTCGAGACCATGTATTTTCACGAGGGTGTGGGTTTGGCCGCGCCCCAGATCCGCGTCATGAAACAGGTGGCGGTGATCGATCCCTCTTCCGGCAGGGACCCAGAGAAGAAGATCGTCCTGGTCAATCCCCAAATTACCGGGGCGCAGGGCACGCAATGCAGCGAGGAGGGTTGTCTTTCCTTCCCGGATTTCGTCGAACGGATCACCCGCTCGATGAGCGTGATTGTGGATGCCAGGGATGCGACGGGCGCATCGGTTCATCTGGAGAGCGACGGCCTGTTGTCCCGCGCGCTCCAGCACGAGGTGGATCATCTGAATGGGATTCTGTTCATCCGGCGCATGAGCTCGCTGAAACGCGAACTGATCCGCCGCAAGATTCGCAGGATGCTCCATGCAGGCGATTGGCGGCCGGTTCGAAGATCCGGGTGATCGCATTCAGCATCTTCTTCAGTTGCTTATAGGCGAGGCAAAGATGCACGGCAAAGACGGCGAACATCCGCTCGGAGACATAGGACAGTTGAAGAGGAAGCACTCCAGACGAAGTATGAAGCGGAGTACTCGGCATGCAGGATAAGAACCGGAAAATGGCTGCCGGTGATCAGAGGAAGAGCAAGATACACTGGAGCTCGAAAATGAATGGCATGAAGAGGACGATTCTAGAGGATTTGCTGGAGAAGCTCTCGGATGATGCTCCGGTGCGGTCGGTGCTGGTCGGCGCACACTGGACCGTCGTATGCAGTCGCTTTTGCGGCCTGGCCTCGACTGTACTCGAGGAGAAACCGCACGATCATGCCCGGGTAAGGGTGAGGGATGCAGGATGCCTGCATCTGAAGAGGGCCCGTGAGCTGGCTGAATATGCCCGCTCAGACAATCCGGCTGAGGCCGGCATCGGAGTTGCCGCGATCAATTCGTTGCTCCAGATAGACGAGCGATATGCTGCAGAAATCAACGCCGCCGAAGTCCTGATCAAGCACGGCCGCGGCCGGCATGTCGCAGTGGTTGGGCATTTCCCTTTCATTCCAAGATTGCGCAATGTGACGGGACAACTCTGGGTCATCGAGAAGTGTCCGGAGGAGGGAGAATACCCGGCCACCGCCGCGGCCGATCTGATTCCGAGGGCGGAAGTGGTTGCGCTGACGGGCAGCGCGCTGATCAACCATACGCTGGACGGTTTGCTGTCACTCTGCCGTCCCGGGGCGACCGTGGTAGTACTGGGGCCTAGTACGCCGCTCTCGCCGGTGCTGTTCGATCACGGGGCGACGATAATCTCCGGCGCACGTGTGGTCGACGAAGAAATGGTTGTGCGCACCGTTGGCCAGGGCGCAACCTTTCAGCAAGTTCAGGGTGCCCGGTTGCTGACGCTGGTCCGCGAGCATTACCTTTCCGATGACCTGCTGCCCGAAGCGAGCCGGCTGTGACGGACTGATCCGACAGCCAAGTCCGACATGGCCGCATGAACAACGTTGAGTAGGGATTGGATCCGCGACGTCCTCATTAGAAGTAGGAATAGCCGTGCACTCCAGGCGATGCTATTACAACTTGTTTTCTTCCTTCTATGACCGGTTTGTTCGCCTTCATTCTGGTGACCGGCAAGAAACCATGCGGGACTTTCTTGCCGAAGTTGCACGTTTACAGCAAGGCCAGACGGTCGTTGACCTCTGTACCGGGACAGGCTCCAGCGCCTTGCGACTTGCTCGGCCCGGAGTGCTGGCGATCGGAGTTGATTTTTCGGAGGGCATGTTGCGTCAGGCCAGCCGAAAATCCGTTGGCTCTTCCTGGATTCACTGGGTCCAGGCGGACGCATGTGCCCTGCCGATTCTGTCCTGCTCTGTGGATCGCGTGACCTGCTCCTATGCCATGTATGAGCTTTCCGGGACTGCACGGCGCGAGGTCCTGCGAGAAGTGACCCGCGTACTCAAGCCCGCAGGAATGTTCATTATGCTGGAGCACCTTCCGCCCAGGCGGCCGGTAGTCAAACTGCTCTATCTCATTCGAATATATCTTCTTGGCAGCAGAGGCGTCAGATCTTTCGCCGGCTCGGAGGAAAAAGAACTTTGTAGATTCTTCATCCGGGTTGGAACGATCACATCCCATGGCGGAAAGACCAAGGCAGTCTTCGGCTATAAGCCAAGCACAGATGGCCTCGGGCCTGGTGGTGGCGATGTCAATGATGGTGATGAGCCGTCCTTTGGCCACATCCCCCGGGTCGGGCCGGGTTGTCAGGTAAATAGCCGGGGCCCTGCAGCCCGCTAAAGGAGGAATCATGACGCTTTCCGGGGAAGCCTTGCGCCAGCGACGGGAACGCTTTTTGAAGCGCACGGCCCAGTACCTCAGCCTAGGGCACGACCGCTTCGCCGCCGCCTCCTTCGTGGCGGAAGGAGCGGGAGAAGGGCCCGGGGAAGCCTTGGACGTGGGCACGGGAAAGGGGCTCCTCGCCATGGCATTGGCGTGCCGGGGGTTCCACGTGGTGTCCGTGGACGTGGAGGAGCAGGCCTTGGCGGCCGCGCTGGCTCGGGAGACTGGGCTTCAGGAGCGGATTTCCCTCGAGCAGGCGGACGCGGCTCGGATTCCCTACGCCGACGGCCGGTTCGATGTGGTGGCCTCCATGGATGCCCTGCACCATTTCCGCGAAGGAGAACCGATCCTCGAGGAAATGATCAGGGTCATGTGCCCCGGTGGCCGGCTGGTGCTGGCCGAATTCACGGAGGACGGTTTTTCCCTAGTCGAGAGTGCCCATGCGGGGGAGGGCCTGGTGCATGCCCGCGGAGAGGTGACCCTTGAGTGGGTCTCCGGCTTTCTTGCCGGTCGCGGATTCTCGCTCGAAGGGCGCGCCGAAAACCACCTGCAGGACCGGCGGACCTTCCAGAGCGTCCCTTGCACCGGAACCAAGGGAAAACCTCTCGAAGCCCCCGGAAGTGCCTTTGAGGCCATGGGCCGTAAAGGCCTGCTTGACGCCCTCCGGGTCTTCGCCAAGAACTGGCTGGCCCACGACGGCTGCTGGTTCCTGGCCGCGGAGGAGCGTTTCGGACTGGAGACGGCCATGGACCTCGACGCTGCCTCTTGGAAGTGCTTCGCTGAAGTGGAGGCGAAGAGGATCAAGGAAAGTTTCCAAATCGAAGCTTCCGGCGGGCTCGACGCCCTGGCCCGGGCACTCTCTTTCCGGATGTACGCGCTGGTCAACCGCCAGCACCTGGAGTGGCTTCGCGGCGGCTCCGTCCTGCGCTTCGTCATGGACCGCTGCCGCGTTCAGGAGGCGAGGCGGAGGAAGGGACTGCCCGCATTCCCGTGCCGCACCGTGGGGGAGACGGAATTCGCCACCTTTGCCCGAACCATCGACCCGAGCATCGTGACCCGCTGCGTCCACTGCCCTCCGGACCCCAACGAAGGAGGTGCCTGCACCTGGGAATTCGAGTTGGCCGCTAGCGCGAGCGGCGGGCCAGCCGAAGGGAGGACGTCGTGACGCCGAGGAGATTCATCTATGGCCCCGTGCCGAGCCGGCGCCTGGGACGCAGCCTCGGGGTGGGCCTCGTGACCTTCAGGCTATGCCCCTACGAAAGCCTCACGCTCGAAGCGTCCGGCCGCCTGACCAGCCGAGTGCAGAACTCACGCGCGCCGCGCTTTTACCGTGTCGAAGGAGCACCGCCATGAGCCTTCTAGCCCTCGCGAAGGGTGTCCTGGGCGACGCCCTCATGATCACCGGTTTCGTCTTCGCCATGATGCTCCTCGTGGAGTACATGAACGTGGCCACGGCCGGGTTGGCGGCCCGGTGGCTCGAAAAGCAAGGGGTCTTGGGCTACGCCGCCGTAGTCCTCGTGGGCACCTTTCCCGGGTGCCTGGGGGCCTTTACCGACGTTACGCTCTACATCCATCGGATCATCTCCCTCGGCGCGCTCGTGGGGAGCATGGTGGCCGCCTCGGGGGACGAAGCCTTTGTGATGCTGGCGATCATGCCGAGAACGGCGCTCCTGCTCTTTGCCGGTCTCTTCCTGTACGGCTTGGCCCTCGCGTTCGTGGTCGACAAGGCCGGCGACCGCCGCTGCTACGGCGGAGCCCGGTGTGAGACGGGCCTGGCGATTCACCCCGGCGAAGAGGAGCGCCCCCGCCTGGTGCTCCGCCCCTCCTTCTGGGAGTTCTCCTTCCCAAGGGCCGTTCTGTGCGCCGCCCTCGGCTTCTTCGCCTTAGGGGTGGCCCTTGGGGCCGTGGGACCCAGCACGTGGGACTGGGTCCGCGTGACGCTGCTTCTGGCAACGGTCGTGGCCTTCGCGGTGGTCTTCATCGCCCCCGAACACTTCCTGGAGGAGCACCTCTACCGCCACGTGGCCCGCGAACACGTACCCTGCATCTTCGCTTGGACCTTGGGGGCCCTCTCCGTGATGGTCTGGATCAAGGTGCAGGGAGGACCGCTTCAAGGCTGGGTCCAGACCCATCCCGGTTGGGCCGTGCTCGCGGCGGCCCTCATCGGAATCCTCCCGGAATCGGGTCCCCACATGCTCTTCGTCGTGGGCTACGCGCAGGGGCTTCTGCCCCTCTCCGCCCTGGTGGCCTCCTCCGTGGTCCAGGATGGCCATGGCATGCTGCCCCTACTCGCGGAATCCTGGCGGGAATTTCTCAAGGTCAAGCTCATTACCTTCGCAGCCGGCCTGGCGGCGGGCTATGGATTGAGGCTGTTTGGGTTGTGAATGGGACGGTGATGGGGGAAAGATCAGAAGTGGAAGGCAAAAGAGGAAAAGTGACGCTAGACAAAGGACAACGTGTGGGACAGAAGCGAGGGCTCGAAGCCAGTTCAGCTCCCTGCTCTCTGCTTTACCCTCCCTTTATACTCATCAAGGAGCATTCGTCATGACCGGTATTCACAAACAAGGCGGCGGTCCCTCGGGGAACTGCATCTGTCTCAAGTGCGGCACCAAGGTTCCCCATCAGGCGGCCACGCCATGGCGGAGCTTCTTAACCCGCGCGGCCGGCCATGGTGGAGGCGTGCGAGAATGTGCTCGACAACTGTGCGAGCAAAGGAAAATCGTTCCATTACCACGATCTGCTGGAGGGTGTGTAGATGAAGAGCATTACCGTTACATTTCCCGGCGGAAAACGGGTCGATGCGCACTATGACGGGCGCACAGTCCGGACGGACCAATCCGTGAAGAACGGTGGTGAGGGATCAGCCCCCGAACCGTTCGACCTGTTTTTCGTGTCCATGGCCACCTGTGTCGGGATATACGCACTGGAATTCTGCAATGCTCGGAAGCTGAACACCGAGGGCCTAGGGGTTCGCCTTCAAGCGCAACGCGATCCCGAAAAGAAACTGTTCACGCCGATTCGCATCGAGGTCACATGTCCAAAGGACTTTCCCGAAAAACTCAAAGGGGCCGTCCTGAAGACCGTTAACCTGTGCACGGTCAAAAAGCATATCGTCACTCCCCCGGAATTTGAGGTGGTACTCATGGATTAGCCGACAAGACCAGCGTCGCCATTGCCGCTGTTTGGGAGCGGGTCGTTTCCTCCATCCTGGAGCAAAAATGAGCGAAACTTCATTGGAACAGGCTGTTTTGGAGCGGCTGAAAGCGGTGATTGACCCTGAAACCAATACCAACGTGGTGCGGATGCGTCTGGTGGAAAACCTGTGGGCGGATGCGCTCGGCAAGGTGCGCTATACGTTTCGCCCGTCGTCGTTTGTCTGTCCGATTGCCGTAACGCTGGCGATGGACATCAAGAAGGCTGTGGCAGAAGTGCCCGGCAAGAAAGCATGCGGGACTTCCTGGCCGAGGTTGCACATTTACAGCAAGGCCAGACAGTCGTCGGCCTCTGTACCGGTACAGGCTCCAGTGCATTGCGACTGGCTCGGCCTGGAATACGGGTGATCGGAGTGGATTTTTCCGAAGGCATGCTGCGTCAGGCCAGCCGAAAATCCGTTGACTGTTCCTGGATTCACTGGGTCCAGGCGGACGCAGGGGCCCTGCCGATTCCGTCATGCTCTGTGGAACGCGTGACCTGCTCCTATGCCATGTACGAGCTGTCTTCGCGGTTTATTGGCGAGACCTACGGCTTGGCTCAGGCCTCAGCCTGGCCATGTTCTTTCCTGCGCCGCCGATACTCCTCCATCGGGATCGAGAACTGGTCCTCGATCGCCGTGCGATGCACGAGCCCGCTGTTATAAGCACAGAAAGGAATGATTCGCCCTGCCGGGGTCGCATAGTGAATAACGCAGCGCCGCACGCGTTCCAGGTCGTAATTGTAGGCATCCATGAAGTGCATTCCGGCCACGAGCAACGTCTTGTTCGTGTATGTGCCGTCTTTCTCGCCCCGCCCGGCCTCCTTGTCAAAGAAACCATCGAGGGTTTGCAGGAAGCGTGTGAAATCCAGGCCGACCGGAGCCTTATCCTTCTTATAATGTTTCTGCAGCTGATAAAACGCATTCATCTGCGCGAAGCGTTTGAACCGGCTGGCTTTCGTTTTTGCCGCCTGAATCTCCATTTCCTTGAACATCCCTTCGATGTCGGTAAAGCGCGTGATTGGAATCGCCCTGCCTGTGCTCTGCTCGATGAACAGGTACGTGCCCAGCGAGCAATGAGGATGGCAGGTGATGTGGACCGTATCCCCACCACGCACCGAGCTGATGATCTTCGAAACCGGCTGGACGAAACTCAGCGGATACCAGTCTTCCTTGCTCACGATCCCGGTTTGCTCCTCGATGCAACGCACCACGTCGGGAAGAGTGAACCGCAGCTTCATCCTCTCTTCATGGCTGATGCGCCCGGTGATGGCAACGGGTTGATAGCTGATGCCGCTCGAAACATCGATATTGTCGAGGGCGAATTTAAGGATCTTGCCGACCTGATCTTCGTTGATCCCGCCGGCTATCGTCGGCACATAAACGATCTTGATGCCTGCCTTGCGGACCGCTTCTACAGTTTTCAATTTGTACTCCAGCAGATTGCGACCGCGCATCTGACGATAGACGCTGTCGTCCACGCCGTCAAACTGCAGGTAGATCGTATGGAGCCCCGCTTCGGCAGCACGCGCGGTGAAATCCGCATCCGCAAACTTGATGCCGTTCGAGGCCACCTGAATATGGCTGAAGCCCAGATCCTTTGCCCCGCGGAGGATATCGAGGAAATCGGGATGGATCGTCGGCTCTCCCCCCGAAAATTGGACGAGACGGCCCGCCACAGGCTGCTCGGCACGGTAGAGGCGGAGCATGTCCATGACTTGTTCCTTGCTCGGCTCGTAGACCTTCCCCGTCACGTTGGAGTTCGCAAAGCAAATCGGACAGGTCAAATTGCACCGATTGGTCAAGTCGATGTTACCTAGGGAGGTGTGGCTCGTGTGTCGCTGGCAGATGCCGCAGTCACGCGGACAGAGCTCGCTGTATGTGTTGGGGTTGGACAGTCCTCTGCCGTCTCCGAATTCCCACTTTTCCGCCTTCAGGTAGAGCTCGACATCAGACCAGTATAGATCCTTGTAGTACCCATGCTCCGGGCAAGTCTTGTCCATAAAGACCCTACCGTCCTCCGCAAAGAGGCGCGCGGCGATGACCTTTCGGCAGTTAGGGTCTGGACAGATTGATTCGACTGGCTTGGGAAGCCCTCTGGTGATGTTGTTGATAGGCACGCCGTTGTAAGTCGTTTCCAGCGGTCGCCCGGCAATATCCTTTTGTACGGTAGCCATGTTGAAACACACCTCCATTTCCGGAACATTTATAGGCAATTCTGCCGGAGCAATAAACTGCCATCTTAACCCAGTTCCCCTGGGTGCTGGCAAGATTTAGTGTCGCGCCTGGCGATTCAGCCAGTGGCGGTACCCTAACGTTCAAAACCGATAGCGATTGCGGCTGCGATAACGATGCCAATCCCGACTTCGCGGTATCTGCTATGGTCATGCCCCAATCGTGCGCGCAACACCGGTTCCGCAGCGAGATATAGGGTGGGCAAGATGATGAGCGCGTCGCGCGCTATCGTGAGCGGCGTAATCCGGTCGTCAAAGCTGAAACAGCCGCAGTTCGCATCGATGCCGCGAAAATAGGTGCCGGCCAGGATGACGATAAGCGTTGTCAGCAACCCGCAGGCGCCTAGAGCCACACAGCGAATCTTCCATCCGATGATCAGGAGGATTCCCAGCGCAATTTCAACCCATGGGAAATAGTAGCTGAGCGGCAAAATGATCGAGTCCGGAAAGAGCTTATAGCCGGACAAAATGGCAGCGAACTGCAGCGGGGATTCGAGTTTGATGTGCCCGGTGTAAAGAAAAACTCCCCCCAGCACGATGCGGCATGTCCAATGGAGAGCTCGAAAAACAATGATTTTCACTTTACGATCCTGTCGAAGAAGTCCTTCAGCACGGGGTAGGGGAGGACACCCACCACCTTCTGCTCTCTTCCGATGGCATACACGAAGAAAGTCGGCGTGGAGTTCACTTCCTTCTTCACACCCAAGGCAATTTCGCTGCCAATGGCGGTGTCGATGGAGGGATCCAGGAGCAGCTTCTTCAGCCTGAAGTATTCATCGGCTCCCAGAGCCTTGAAAACCGTGTCATCCAACGACCCGTCCTGATGCCACTTCTCCTGGTTTTCGCAGAGCGCGTCCAACACGGCTGTCCATTGTTTTCGGCCCAGCCTCTGGGCAGCCTTGGTGTATTGCGCCGCCTGCCTCGAATACTTGTGTCCCCGCAGCGGGAACTCATGGTACACCACGCACACCTTGCCGTGGCTGCTGTACTCCTTCAACACCGGCCGGATGGTGCGGAGGTAGAATTCCCGGCAGGCGGGACACTCGAAATCCGAAAACACCTCGATTCGGATGGGAGCGTCGAGCTCTCCACCCAGACACTGCTCGGGCTTCAGCTCCGCCGACTATGGGGATGCCTCGGGATGAACAGCGAGGGCCAGCGTGAGCAGGGCCAGATACGGGACGGGAGAAGTCAACTTCATAGGGCAGCTCCGTTCTTGATGCTTGCAGTTAATTAATAGACAACTCCGACGCGCCGTTCAATGGCAAAGGTGAAATGGGCGCGTCGAAATACGTCCTCCCCGGCAATGCCCTGATCGGGTTTCCGTGATCCTGGAATCCCAGGGGCATGCTTTCAGCCTGCCGTCCCGGGATGAACCGCTGCGGACCGGAATGCAAATATGCTTCCGACCGGGCAGGTCATCGGGATATCCGACACGGTCATGCATACATATCGGAATTTGAGCCTAGCTCTGCGCATGTCCCGAAAATAGTGACCGGACAAAATAAGCCGAATCTGCTATTCAAAAGGACATGCGCATAACATCGACCATTCAAGAACAGCTGTCCAGTCCCAAGATAATCACCAGAGTAAGGAATTGGCTAAGGAAGAACAAGAGCAAAGGACGCTACGCCCTTGCGCGGTATCTATGCGATGGGCTCGATCTGCACGATCGGATGGGCAAATTGCGGGTAGCAGGCGTTCAGAAAGCTCTGAGGGTATTAGAGGCGCGCGGCTTGTGGAAGCTGCCCAAGCATCGTGGAGTGGTACCCAGGCAGTGGCGTGCCCGGCGCCTGAACGATGGGGTTCAACAGCCGCGCGACACGCCACCTCGGGTAGAGCAAGTCGAAGGCTTGCGGCTGGTCGAGGCCGGCACGAATGACGACGTGCTTTTCCGAACATGGAATGAGTTGATCTTGACAGAGCATCCATTGCGAGACTGTCGCCTAGTGGGAAGGCAGTTACGCTATCTGATCAGCTCCGATCACGGGTGGCTGGGGGCGATTGGATTCGGTTCGTGCGCTCTGCGTTTGCGGGCAAGGGAAGAGTGGATCGGATGGGATCAGAAAACGCGCCAGAGTTTTCAGGAGCGGCTGATCAGCATGACCAGGTTTCTGATCCGCCCTCAGGTGCGTTGTGAGAACTTGGCCAGCAGGGTGTTGGGCTTGTGCATGGAACGGGTCGGGAAGGACTTTGCGTCGCGCTACGGTTTCGAGCCCTGGTTGGTGGAGAGCTTCGTAGATACGAAACAGCATTTGGGGACGAGTTATCAGGCCGCCAATTGGA
>Ga0315280_10004036_pt1 | contig 22014 bp, 16 predicted proteins | sample YL17G06_40_MG_FD_203697 | JGI IMG/M metagenome (GOLD analysis project Ga0315280, IMG submission 203697) | Sediment microbial communities from Yellowstone Lake, YNP, Wyoming, USA - YL17G06_40 | ecosystem: Environmental > Aquatic > Freshwater > Lake > Sediment | place: USA: Wyoming | collected...
TCTGGCAAATATCGCGCACTTGCAAAAAGATTACGAGAAAGAAGAGAAATGGCTCCAAAAAGGGCTTGCGGTTGAGCCTTACTACTTCCTGGCCCGGGCGACGCTGATCGAGCTTATGATCGATGAGGGCAGGCTAGATGACGCGCAAAATGAGCTTGAGCTGCTCAAGGCCCAGAAGCAGGAAGTTGACGATCTGAGAAAAAAAGATTCTTCCTATTTAAAACCATATCAGATGGAGCTTGTAAAATTGCCGGACCAGGAATTACAGCGGGTGGAGCAGAATTTATCCGAGCGAAAGACAAGCCAGAAAACCGAGCAGAAAAAATAAGATGAACTGGAAAGACCTTGGCTGGATTTTCTTTTTGTCGGCGTTGATCCTGGCAAGTCCTCTGGTCTCGGGCGGAGACAACTTTTACACCGCGCTATGGATCCGACCTTTGATCATCGGTGCGGGCCTTGTTTTTTTGCTAAGCCGCTTCAAGCAGGCACGGTTTCAGCTCGCCATTCCCGCGGGGAACCGGCTGCTGGCCGCGCTGGCAACACTCTTGAGCCTTTCCTTGGTCCTTACTCACTATTATTATATCACCATCTATTGGTATTCTTATCTCCTTGTTTATCTTCTGCTTTTTTATCTGCTTCTGAACCTGCTGCTGGAGCAGGAGCGCGGCCGGATGAAGGCCGCGTTGTTTGGAATTTTTCTGGCTTCGGGCCTGATCCAGGCCGGGCTTGGTCTTTTCGAATTTTTTGCCGCACCCGGGTTTGGCTCGGCCGGGACTTTTTTTAATCCTTCTTATTATGCGGGCTATCTTGCGGGCCTGATTGGCTTTCCTTTCGTGGCCCTGGTCTTTGATTTCCGGCCCGGACTTTCGCGGGCAAAGAGAATCGCGCTCAAGGCGGGAATGGGCTTTTCGGTCCTGCTCATCTTTTCTGGAATTCTGGTTTCGGCAAGCCGGTCCGCGCTTTTTGTTGTTGTGCCGGTCGGGATGATTTTAGCCGCGCGGTTCAGGTTAAAATCGATTTTGATTCTGGCGGTTCTGGCGCTTGCGCTGGCCTTGATTCCCAGCCCGCTTCGCGAGCGCTTCAGCAACCTGAGCCGGGATCCGTATTCGTGGGAGCGGCTGAGCATCTGGAAATCGAGCCTGAAGATGATAGCGCATCACCCGCAAGGAGTGGGCCTGGGGATGTATGGCTACTACTATCACCGCTATTCTTCTCCCTTAACCAAGGTCAAGATCGGCCGGTTCGGGATGCAGGTGGATCAGGCGCACAACGAGCTTCTGAATTTCGCGGCCGAGTCCTCGCCGCTTGCGCCCTTGCTTGCGCTCTCTTTCCTGGGACTGATCTCGGCCCGGTTCCTCCGGGCTTTGAGAAGCGGAAATCTTCCCCAACAGGAGCTTGCGTGGCTTTGGAGCTTTTCCGGCTCCGCTCTTGCCATCCTGGCCCATTCGCTGGTTAACTATAATCTGCACCAGCCGCCGATTATGATCCTGGCGGTAACGGACACGGCCGCGATAATCGCTCTGCTCTCCAAAAGCAGCCCCAAGATGGTCAGGCGTGTCGACTATCTTGTTAATCGGCCTCGGATTATGCGGGTTGTTGTTCTTGCCGTGGGGGTTTTGTTCGCGGGGCTTGTGACCTGGCAGACCGCGATCGAGGCGCTATTCTACCAGGCTCTTAAAGCCAAAGAGCTGGACAAGAGAATTATTAAGCTCTACCGGCTTTCGGTTCTGCCGTCAGGATACGCGGGGGTTTATTCCCGGCTGGGAGAGGATTTCAGGCAGCAGTTTATTTTCAGAGAGGAGCCGGAGTTTGCCGAGCAGGCGATCAAATATCTCGGATTAGCGAGCAGGCTGAACCCTGAGGACGCTGAATACTACTATATCAGGGCTGAATGTCTTTATCGGCTGGCGCTCTCGGCAAAAAACCCGCAGAGTCTTGACGAGTCAGAAGACTTGTGCCAGCAAGCGCTTAAGCGAGCCCCGGGCCAGGTCTTCAATCATCTTCTTCTCGCAAACATCTCGTTTCTAAGAGAGGATTACAAAAGCGCGGAAAGATACCTCCTGACCGCGCTTGAATACGAGCCATATTTTTTGAGGGCGCGCTCGCAGCTGGTCAGCGTAGCTTTGGAGAAGGGCGATTTGAACCGCGCGCGGCAAGAATATAAAAGACTGCTCGATCAAAAGAATGAGGTGGACGCCTTGCTCAAGTCCAATCCCAATTCCCTGAACAGCTACCAAAGACTCCTCGCCGCAACCGACGACAAAGAGCTCGCCCGGCTTAAGCTTGAGCTCGCGCCCAAGCCCAAATGACGCTTTCCCGGGCATTGCTTTTTTAGTTCGAAAGCGGCAAAATTTTGCCGGTGAAGGTCCTGACCTCAACTTTTTGCGGGCTGATGATTATTTCGATCTCGTGGTCAATGTCGGTCCTGAGAATGGCGGCCCCGGTTTTTGCCATTCTTCTCAGAGCATCCTGCGAGGGCAGCTTCAAGCGGAAGCTTTCAGCAGCCGAAATCAGGATCAGCCGGGGAGAAACCGCGGAGAGGAATTTGGCGCTTGAGCTTGATTTGCTCCCGTGATGTCCCGCGACCAGGATTTGGCTTTTCATCTGGCCGGAGTATTTGTCCACCAGCTCGGATTCAACTTTGGAGCTGATCTCGCCGGGAAACAGCGCGCTGAAACCGCGGTATTCCATTTTTATGACCGCGGAACTGTCGTTCAACGACGCGTTCTTGCGCGCTAAAGCCGGCGGGTTCAGGAATTTAAATTTAGCGCTAGACAAAGCGAATTCCGGCTGGCCGCTGTTGATCAATCGCACCTTGATTTTCCTCTGGCCGGCCAGCTCCAGAAGATTGTGCGCAATCTTGTTGAAGCGGTCAGGCAGGCAGAATTCCTTGACCTCGAATCGGTCCAGGATGTATTCCAGCCCGGCGGAATGGTCGGTCTCCGGATGCGTAAGTATAACCATATCTAATTTCCGGATGCCTCTCGCAAGCAAGAATCTCGATACCACGGCCTGGCCGAGGTTTATGGCTCCGAGCCTCCCGCCGCCGTCGATCAGCGCCCGCTTTTTTCCGGGCAGTTCTATGACCAGGCTTTGTCCGAGGCCGACATCAAGCATTGTTATTCTGGCTTCCTCCGGCTTTGCGCGGAATTGCCTCAGGTCAAGATATCCCCGAATAATGAAAGCCGCGGCAAGCGCGAAGAGAAAGCTGACCCACGCTAATCCTGCGGCATAGTTCAAAAATTTCTTCCGCAGCCGCTCCGGATCGGTCTTTTCCCAAATTCTGATCAGCTCCAATAGTCCGAACAAAAAGACAAACCAGCCGAACATTTCCGCGGGAGCAGGAGCTCTGACCAGCAGATTGAAATGGGGGATGCCGGCAAAAATTCCCGCAATCTTTTCCATCAGCCACGCGCCTGAGCCGGCCAGCTGGAAAAGCCTCGCGGCAAGACCGGGCCAGAGCGCAACCGTCCACAAGCCGGCTATCCCGATCGGGTAAACCCAGAAGCCGCAAATCGGGATCAAGAGAAGGTTGGAAAAAGGCCCGGATAGACTTATCTGCGAAAAATAATAAGCGTTGAGCGGCAGAAGAAAGCTCTGGATCAAAACGGTTCCCAGGAAGGTTGCGTAAATGTAGATGAAAATTTGAAGCGCTACACGGCGCAATCTTGGAAGAATGCCCCCTTTTTCCAGCGCGGCAAGCTGGGCTTCTGTCTGGAGGCTTTTGCCGCCTGAAAGTTTCCAGGCCGCGGGGTAATAAAGAATCAGAACGAACACAGCCAGAAACGACAGCTGGAAGCTGGCGTCAAAAAGGGATGAGGGGTCTATAAGCAGGATGATGAATCCCGCGAGCCCGAGCGCGTTCAGCAAATCCCTGGTTTTGCGAAGCGCGATGGCGATAAGCAGGAGCAGCACCATAATCAGGGCCCGGAAGGTCGGCAGTTCCAGGCCGGTAATGACCGCGTAGAAAGTGGTTGGAATCGCGCTCAGGATTCCGGCCCAAGGATAGGGGTTCATCCGCTTCAAAAGCCAGGGCTGAATTCGGAACAACCCGAGAACAATAAAAAAGCTAAAACCCGCCACCATCGTTAGATTAAACCCGGATATGACCAGAATATGGCTGGAATTGGTGGCCTGGAAAAGTTTCCACACCCGGTCCGGAATCACATCCCTTTCCCCGAGCAGCATCGCGGAAAGAAGGTAGGGCGAGCGAGCGCCGCTCCGGTCCAGCTCTTCGGACACTTTCTCGCGGTAGCGATAGAGGAACGGCAAAATGAAATTGCTTGTTTGCTTGACCTTTAAAATTGGAATCTCTTCAACCTGCGCGGCTGAAAAATAGATTCCTCCTCTCGCAAACCTCAAAGAAGGGTCCGGGACAAAAGGATTTTTAAAGCCCTTGATCGGGCGCAGATAGACCCAGGCGATGATTTCATCGCCCGGAAAAAAGATCTGCTCTTCGTAATAGTTGAGCCAGAGACGCGCGGAAATTTTCTCCGGGCCGTATCCCTTGTCCAGCCAGACGATGTTGCCGAGGACCCGGCTGTAGTTTTGCCTGATTTCAGTTGTTTTCTTCACCGCAAGCCTGGCGCGCACGAGCTGCTCCCGGTCAATGCCCTGCAAAATATTCTCATCCTGCTTGGGAAGCCATGTCCCGTAATAGAAAGCGCCCATCATCACAAGACCCGCGCCAAGGGACAAAAAGACAACATTTTTGAGCCCCTCCACTTTTTTCCATCTTGAAACCAGCCAGAGAAAAAGCGCGGCCAGCACGCCTGTGATTATGAAAGAATACCGGGATGCGAAATCAAGTTTAAGCCCGAGCGCTATGCCCAGACTGAAAAGCGCGGCCGCCCAGAAAAGCGGTGCGCGAATGAAGCCGGTATAATATTTGTCAAAAAGGGATTTCACCTTTGTCTAAAGTTTCTTACCGCTCGCGCTTCTTGTCAAAATCAGGGAAATCTGTTAAATTCTAAATGATCGAAGGGGGTAAAAAATGGGAATCAACCCGAGACTGCTGGAAAAGCTGGTGTGTCCGAAATGCAAAGGCGAACTCAAGATGATCGGGAACAGCGAGGCGCTCGATTGCGAGAACTGCCGGCTTCGTTACAAGATCGAGAAGTATCCGAACGATGTTTATATTCCGAATATGATCATTGAGCAGGCGGAGCCGATTCCGGGGAGCGATGCCGGAAAAAAGTGACAACCGCGATTTTGACCCAATCAGAATTCTCGTCCTGCAAACCGCTTTTCTGGGCGACATCATACTGACCATCCCGCTCATCCTTGCGCTCAAAACCGTATATCCGAACTCGCATCTCGCCCTGCTTACGACTCCTGCGGGCAGGGAAGCCCTTCAGGAGCTGCCGGAGCTGGACGAGATTATAAGCTATGACAAGAAAAAAACGGAAAAAGGGCTGGCCGGTTTTTTCAGAAAAGCGAGAGAACTGCGCGCGAAAAAATTTGATCTTGCCGTAAGCCCCCACCGTTCCTTCCGGTCCGCGTTTTTGCTTTACCTGGCGTCAATTCCGGTGCTGGCGGGATTTGCAGACTCGGCTTTCCCCTGGGTCTATCATCTGCGGGTCAAGCCCCGAAAGCGGGATCACACTGTTTTGAGGAATTTGAGTCTGCTGGAGCCGATTGCGGAGCTGCCCGAAAATTTTGAGCCTAGGATCAAGCTGCCGGCGCCGGAAAATTTTGCGCTCGAAAAATTTGGCTTGAGCTTGAAGCAAAGGCCTCTCATTGGATTTGCACCCGGGTCTGCCTGGCCCACCAAAAGATGGCCGGCGCAGCGATTTGGGGAGCTGGCCAAAATCCTGGAGCAGGAGCTTGGCGCGAAAATTGTTTTGCTGGGCGACAACGGAGACATCAGTTTATGCTCGGAAGTTGAAAGGCTGAGCGGAGCAGGGATCAAAAATCTTGCGGGCAAGACCGGGCTTAAGGACCTTTTCGGACTGATTTCGAATCTGGACTGCTTGGTGAGCAACGACAGCGCGCCGGTGCACATTGCTTCCGGGTTTTCAATTCCCACGGTGGTCATCTTCGGGCCGACTTCGCCCGCTTTCGGCTTTGGCCCCCGACAAAGTCCCCACCGGATTCTTGAAAAGGAGCTTTCGTGCCGGCCCTGCCACCACCACGGACCGATTAAGTGCCCGGAGGGACATTTCAGGTGTATGAAGGACATCAGCGGGAAAGAGGCTGCGGATGCGGTCAAAGAACTGCTGACCGCGAATTGAGGCCGAGGCGGGGAAATAAAAATGGCAATGAGAAGAATTTCAGACCACAACTGGAGCGACGCCTAGTGAAGTTGTTGATTTACGCGCCGATCAAGTATCTGAACGCGGAAATTGATTACATCCTTGTGCTTGCCCGCCGGCTCAAGCCGATGGGTGTGGAGCTTGTAGTTATGGCCTCGCGCTCCAACCCGATCCTTGAGCTTGCCCGCGGGCAAGGCTTGCGCACGGAAGAGAGGTTTGACCTGCTCACTCTGAATCCGGCCAAGTTGATGAGAATCCGCTCTCCGCTCAAGCGTTGGCTTGAGGATGAGCGATTTGACATCGTTGACATTCACAGGTCTGAGGGGTTCGCGCTAATGGCAAGACTGATCAGGCGCCTCAAGCATCGGCCCGCGCTCATCCGCACTCGTCAGGATATGCGGCCGGCGCGGCCAGACCCGATCAACCGATGGACATACAACTCAGCCGACCTGATCATTGTGTCCAACCGGCTTCTGGCCGATGACCTGATCACGCGGCTCAAATTAAATCCGGCCCGGGTGAGGGTTATTTACTACGGAGTCAACCCGGAAACTTTCCAGCCGGCAAAGAAAGCCGAAGAGTTGCGCAAGGAGCACGGCATAGACCCGGGTTCGCGGCTAATCGGCATCTCCGCCCGGCTGGGGATTGTCAAGGGCCATCGGTATTTTCTTCAGGCGGCTGAAAAAATCGCAGGCCAGATGGCCGAGGCCCGCTTTCTGGTCTCTTACCGGATGATCGAAAAGGAGAGCGATTTTTTGACTCGGATGTCCAAAAGTCCGCTCAAGGACAGGTTTTTGATTTTCGGCCCGAGCGAGAAACGGGCCGACCTGTTGAGCTTGTGCGAAGTGGGTGTGTTGAGTTCGGTCGGCAGCGAGGCGAGCAGCCGCGCCTGCCTGGAATGGATGGCGCTGAAAAAGCCAGTGGCTGCGACGAGAGTGGGCGTTTTGCCGGAGCTGGTGAGGACGGGCGAGACCGGCTATCTAGTTATGCCGCGCGATTCGTCGGCAATGGCTGAAGCCATATTAAAGCTGCTCCGCCATCGTGACCGGGCGAAACAAATGGGCGAGGCCGGCTATCAACTGCTCAAAGAGAAGTTCACTGAAGACATTATGATTGAAGGCACGCTTGCGGCTTTTTCCGAGGTTTTGGGCGGCAAGGCCGGGCTCAGAGCAAATTCTTGATGAGGTCCACGATTTTAGGCATGGCGAGTCCCGCTGGAGCGTCAATGTAGCACTCGCTTATCGAATCGTAGTAATTCCCGGTCGGGTTGATCTCTATTATTTTTGCGCTTTTCTCCTGGGCCTGATAGGGCAGCGCGGCAGCCGGGTAGACCACGCCGGTTGTTCCGAGCACGAGCATAAGGTCGCAGGTTTCCGCGGCGTAAATCGCTTCAGGCAGCTCCTGGACCGGCTCGCCGAACATCACCACATCGGGCCGGCTTATATGATGGCAGACCGGGCAGCGGGGCAAAAGCTCGACCAATCCCGCAACCTGAAAAGTTTTTTCTTGGGCCAAATAGTTTCTTAACCGGGATAGAAAATCTCTTTTGTTCAATTGCTGTTTTCTGCCGCAGTTGGTGCAGCGCGCGCGGAAGAGATTGCCGTGAACCTCTATGACATTGCTGTTGCCCGCCTCCTGGTGCAAGGCGTCAATATTCTGGGTGATCACCGTTTTCAACAGCCCCAGGTCTTCCAGCATCTTGAGTCCGTGATGTCCGGGGTTGGGCTTGGCTTTCTCAAAAATCTCGGTGAGCTGCAAAAGGAATTTTCTTGCCAGGTCCGGCTGCTTGAGCGCGGTTGCCAAGAGTCCGCCCGCGGTGCCGACCTGATCCGGGTCGAACTGGTCCCAAAGCCCCCCGGGGTCCCGGAAGGTTGGTATGCCGCTCTCCGCGCTTATTCCTGCGCCGGTGAACGCGACCAGGCCCTTGCTTTCAATGAGCAGCCGCGCAACTTTCTGATAGTCGTTCATCTTTGCCGGAGTTCAAATTTATCATCGGCTTCAGCGCCGGTCAAGAGAGGGCGCTTTGGATTGATTGACTTGCCCCCCGGTCTCGGTTATATTTTTTGAGATATGACCAATTCGGAAGCGCGGCTGAGCGGCAAAAAGCGGAAATTGCTGATTGCGGTATGGATTCTGGCTATGATCGGCCTGGCCGTTTCTATCGAGCTGACCCGCATCTACTATGAATACAGGAGAGATTTGGACTTCACCCCCTTCTGCGCGATCAGCGAGCAGGTAAATTGCGTCTCGGTCGCGCTGAGCAAATACGCCACGGTTTTAGATATACCCAATTCAATCTACGGAATGGCGGCTTATATGCTGATCCTGGTTCTTGTTCCTTTCCGTCTCCGCTCCGGGTTCAGGATTTTCGCGCACCTGGAAAACTACCTGGCGCTGCTGGCGATTTTTTCCTTCCTGTTTAGCCTTTACCTGGCGGCGGTGTCCACCTTCATCCTGAAAACCGTCTGCATCTGGTGCAGCGCGCTTTATCTAATTAACACGGCTTTCCTGGTCTTGATCCTGCTCTCGCTTGACTGGCCGCGAAAGGTAGTGACACAGTTTGCATCCGATTTTGAACTATTGCGCACCGCCCCTCGCATCCTGGGCGGATTTCTGGCCGTGGTAATCCTGGCTATGGTTTTTATCGTCATTCAGTTGAACCGCTCAAGCCGCATTGATATTGTCCCGACCGGAGACAACGCTCCGGTTGACATAAATATCAGCAAGGACCCTTCGCTTGGCCCTGCCAACGCGTCGGTAACCATTATCGAGTTCAGCGATTTCCAGTGCCCGTATTGCCGGGAGATGCATTTTGTTCTCAAAAAGATGCGGGAGAAATTCGGCCCCCGCATAAGGATCGTTTACAAGAATTTTCCGCTTGACCCCGATTGCAACTCCGGAATCAAGTTTTCACTCCATCCCGGCAGCTGTGTGCTCGCCTACGCGGCTGAATGCGCATTCCAATCTGGCTGCTTTGAAAGTTTTTATGACAAGCTTATTCAAATCAATATCTACAACATGGGTTCCCTGCTCCAGCTCGCAATCGATTGCGGCATAGACCCTAACGAGTTTCAAGCCTGTATGACCAGCACCGACCCTAAAAAAGCGGTGTCCAAAGACATAGATGACGCCCTGAAGGTCCGCATCGAGGCAACCCCGACATTGGTCATAAACGGCCGGATTCTCCAGGGTATGCGCTCGGACAAGGAGATGGAAAGAATAATCAAAGCCGCGCTTCAAGGCCGGCAAATTCCCGAAAATAAATGAGTCAAAACGCGCCTGAAATTTTCCAGCCGGAAGCCGCCTCTTCAAAGACCAGCGAAATTTTTCACCTCGCGGCGCTGGCTGCAATCATCCTGCTCGGCAACCTGCCGCTTTTGTTCGGCAAAACCTACCAGGACTTGATGGCCTTCAGCGGCGAATATTCTATGTCTGTTCTGTACGCGTACAATGAATGGGGGGACGCTTTGCAGGCCGGACGGCTTGCGCTCTGGAATCTTAACACCGGCTGCGGCGTTCCCGGCCTGGCCGGCTGGGTGGCCACTTTCTGTTATCCGTTCTCCAAGGTTTTCAGCTTTTTCAATTTTCCCTGGCGAATAATACTGTTTTATGTGGCGCATTTTGAGCTGATCGGAATCTTCTCCTACCTGGTTTTCCGGAGAGCGGGAATATCCCGCGCCGGCTCGCTGGCCGCGGCCGGCTGGAACGCAATGATGGGATACAACACCTGGAACAGCCAGGTTCCCAATGAAATCGCGGCGATGGCCTGGTTCTATTTTCTCATCTTTATGTTTTTGAATCCTGACGGCCTGCGCAAGTCGAAAAATTTCCTGCTCCTGGTTCTGGGCCTTACGATGATGATTCTTGCGGGCAATCCAGAGGAGATGTTTTATACCGGAATTTTCGGCGGGTCCTGGCTGCTCATTTACTGGATTTTGAGCAAAAACCGTTTGCGCGGGACAACCGCGTTCTTGAGCGGCCTGGCCCTTGCCTTTGCATTGATGATCTGTCTTGACCAGGTTTTAACCACCGCGGTCCTAGTCCCTCTTGTCGTAAGGACGACCAAACCTTCCTACCAGTTTTACCTTTCGAGTTATTTTGCCATACCTGACATAAAAGGGGCGGTTTTGGGAATTTTCACGCGTGATTTTATCAATTTATATTTCAGCGTGTTTGCGTTCGGATTTGCGGTTTGGGGCGCTTTCCGGAAAGGCAAACTGCCGGCCAGGACCGCCAGCGTGATTTCATTTTGCGCGGTTATTGTGCTTTTGGGCATGCCGCTGTGGGGATTGGGAAAACTCGTTTACCAAATCCCGATTTACTCCCACTTTGTCAGGCATTACAAGCTCGGTCTGGTTTTGCAGTTCTTCCTCCTGACCCTGGCCGGGATAGGGCTTGACCGGTTCCTGCAAAGCCTGGCCGGGGGAAGAAAGGAATCGATCAAGGCCGGTCTGGTGTTTTGCCTTTTCTGTCTGCTCGGATTTGCCGTCGCGGGCCGCGATCCTTTTCTGTTGTTGCCGCTTTTGCTGGCGCTTCTTTTCTGGCTGGTTCCGCGCATCCGGAAAATGCCGGCTTTAATCGCCGCTTTGCTGGTGATGATGGATGTTTATCCCTATCTCTGGCATCCGCGCTACGGATTTTTCAAATTCGAGCTGCCCCGTTTCTGGCCGGTTTATGAAGAGAAGGTCAAAGAGTCCGCGACCAAATACCGGCTCCAAGTCTTCTATCCCAGCCTGAACCTGCTTTTCCGCGGTTTTCACCCCCAGCTTCCCAGCCAGGTAGGGTCATACCCGGGCGGAGAAACTTTCGATTTCTGGGTTAGCTTCCCCGGCAAGAATTACGCAACCATGCTCGCCCTGATCAACCCTGAAATTAAAAAACCGGTCAGCGATATCTCGCAGATTTACAACTTCAATACGCCTTTTAAAAACCGGGACTACATCAATCCCGGCAACCGGCACCTGATCAATATGCTGGGACTGCGCTGGCTGTTCCTGGAAAATTTCGCGGTCAAGGAGTCTGATCTGAGGAGCATCGTATTTGACCCCGACTATTTTATGAACCCGGCCCGCTCCAATCCCTTCGGTGATTATGAACTAAAGCCCTTCCCGGCCAAAGATGAAACCCTGCCCTGGCTGTGCTCGACTCATTCCGCGCGATTTTTTTATCAGACCGGGCTGTCTTCCGATGACGAGATTTCTTTCCGTTTGGCCGGGGCTCAGGAGCCGACTTGGTTTTTGCTGGCCGCGAAAAGCCAGGGCCAAATTAAACTTGTTTTTGCCAGAAGGACCAAGCAGGATGAGGTCAGCCCGCGTTTCCCAGCCAGGATTCCGGAGCCAGCCTTGGGGCTGGAGTTTATTTCTCTTAAAGATTCCGGCGAGCCCTCAGGCTGGGTTGAGCCTGTAATCCGAAATTCAAAAAAAACCATCAGGTATGTCACCGGCAGCCAGCCGAAACTTTTCGAGAACACAGAGGCGCTGCCCCGGTCCTGGATTGTGCACGAGGCCCGGCAATTTGACGACTATAAGGACCTGGTCAAGGTTTTTGCGGACCCGAAACAATTTGATCCCGCGAAAACCGTTCTGATCAAAGGCCCTGAAAAGAGTCTCAATGAGCCGCTTCCTGACAAGCCCGCGGCAGAAAAGGATTCAATCACCATCCTGGCATATTATCCGGGAGATATGAAGCTGAGAGCCAGCTTGACGAGCCCCGGGTTTCTGGTCTGGATTGAGGAAAGGCCTCCCTACTGGATGGCTATAGTCGACGGCAGGCGGCAGAAAATTATAGACGCCAATCTTTGCTTCTTCGCACTCAGGCTCGGACAGGGAGAACACGAAATCCGCTTATTATATCATCCGGTTGAATTTGAGATCGGTCTTTACGCAACAATGGTCAGCGGGCTGATCTGGCTTTTGTTTAGCGGAGTCTTAATTTTTCAGCGGATGCGCTCCAGCTCCTGAGTCATCCAGTTCTTGGTCCCGAAGACCATCTGCGCCGCGGCGCCTTCAGGCACCTGCGCAAACCCGTTGAAATCGTTCTGGAGATTTTCCGCACCCACCATCTTTGCCTTGTGGGTTTGAGGAGATTCGAGCGAGAAATCGATCATTATCGAATGGGGCCCCATGGCAACATTATCAAATCCTGCCTGGATTCCCTCCCAGAAATAGGTCACCGAGCTGGTCACCTGCTCTCCGAATTCATTCTCCTTTTTCTGCTCGGTATACCGGGTCGGCGGAATGATCAAAGCGTGCTCGTTGTCAAGAATGATCATCAGGTGCGCGGCTGGCGCCTGGGACTTGGCGGTCTCCAGAATCGGGCCGCGGATTTCTATGTCAATCCGGCCTGTCCCCGCGGGATTCGCGGAGACGGCCATCCTGTGGCCGCCGCCCGGAGCCGTTCTCGCGACCGGAGGAGGTTCCACAGGCTTGGGCTTGGGAGCGGGCGGAGGCGGCGCCGCGGGAGTCGGAACCGCGGCTGGCTTCGGCTGCTCCTGGACAATCGTCACCGTCGGCTTGGGCGGAGGCGGCGCGGGAACTGCGACAGGCGCGGGTGCGGGCTTTGGCTTCTCCACGGGCTTGGGCTGTTCCAAAACGGGCGGGGCAGGGGCCGGTGCGGGCTGCTCGACTGTGGCTGCGGGCTGGGGAGGGATTTCCGGCTGTGCGGGCTGCTCGGCAGCCACCCGCGTCTCAACCGGCTTTGGTTTGCTGAATCGGGCTTTGAGAATAGCCGGCGCTTCCAACATCGCGAGCAGGATCAAAAAAATGATAAGGCCGAGGCCGATTCCCTGCGAAGCCCGGTGCTCTTTTCGCGCGAGCGCGAGAATCATAAGGATCACCAGAACAATCAGCCCCAGAAGACCCAGGCAGTCAATCGCGGGCCCCTGGGCCTTGTCAGCTATGCTCAAAAGGCCGTTCATTTAATTTTTCTGGCGAAACCATACTTTTCTAGCAGCTTGCCGAGCGAGTAATACTCGTTGGCGATGGGATAGAACGCAATCGGATCCAGCTTTTCAATGTCAGGCTTGCCGCTTTCGTCCAAGATTCTATCCTCGCACTGGATGGCAACAATCTCTCCCAGGATATGCGTGTGCGTTCCAAAGCGGAGGTTTCCCTCTACCTTGCACTCGAGATTGACCGGGCATTCGGCTATAAGAGGAGCGGCTACCTGGCTCGCCTTGGCTTTTGTGAGTCCGGCCTCCTTGAACTTGTCAACTTTTCTGCCCGAAATGGTCCCGCAAAGATCAACCGCCTTGAGCAGTTTCCGGTCCGGGATGTTGACCACGAACTCGCGGCTTTTCAGGATTATGTCATGCGAGTATCTTCCCGGCCGGATGCTGATCTGGATTATGGGCGGCTCGCTCGCGACCACGCCGGCCCAGGCCAGGGTGATTATATTCGCCCGCCTCCCGGCCTCCTTGCAGGTGACAAGAACGGCAGGGGTTGGGAAAAGCCAAGTGTCCGGCGAAAGCAGTTTTTTCATCCTGTCTCCCCTCAGGATTAATTATATTCCTTCCCGATTCTGCTTGCAAGGCAGAACAGCCCCCAGGTTATGGCCGCAGGAGAGAGGTTTGCAAAATAAAATAGGACACTGTCGAAGGCTGAAAAAGGGTGGCCGGGCCGCGGTAAGCGGCTTTTTGTTCATAGACAGGTTTAACCGGGAAGCTGAACTTGTCAATCGGCGGGGGCGCGTCGTAATTATAGTAAACCACGATGTAGTTTACGCGCATCTTTCTCATAAACTCGTCGCGTTTTCCCTTGATCCGGTAGTTGAAAAAATAGTCCGGCGAGTTGACCAGGCCGTCAAGGTTCACGGTCTGCCTCTCGCTGAAGTACGCAACCGCGCCGCTGGACCACGCGGCGAGCAGCGAATCTTTTGGCGTATGCTCTTTTATCCAATCCGCGACCTTTGCCTGCGTTTTGAAAACGCTGTTGGCCGGCGGGTATAAATAGATAAAAAACCCGGCAGCAATAGCACAAACGCCGGCCGCGGCGTATACCCCCAGGGCCATAGTTGCCGCGCGGCTTCTGCTTTCCAGCAAAATGGCAAACAGCCGGCCAAAAGCAAGCAGGCAGACGAGAACAACCGGCAGATAATACCAGAGGTTTAAGGCGTATACCGGGCTTAACAGATAATAGAAAACCACGGACAGCGCAAATTCCGTGAAGCTGAACAGAGTTTTGGAAAAGCTGGAGCGATTGCCTCTGCCGCGCAAATGGAAAACAAATGTCATTGCCAGCGCGGCCAGGAATAAAGTCACGATGCCCAGGAGATAGCCGGGATTATGGCTCATATAAAAAGCCTTGATCCTTCCGGAAACAGGAACCGGGTGGCCGAATTCCGCAAAATTGTAGAAAAGGTATGGCGCGGCCAAGAGAACGAAGCCCAGGCCAAAGGAAAAAATTTTTTTGATTTTTTGAGCCCCCGGGCCATCGCTGAGCAAAAGGGCCAGAACAAGCCACCCGGCAAGAAGCCCGCCGTCCAGCCTTGCCCAAAATACCAGTCCCAAAAAAATTCCCAGTCCAAGCCAGGTCCAAAAGGTCCGCGGTGGGCGGTTTGAAATCCGGACCCAGAGCCAAAAGCTGAGCGATAGAAGCATAAAATAGAGAGCGGACTCGAGTCCGTTGACAAAGATCGAAACCAGGACCGGGTTCAGGAAAACAAAAGCAGCCATAAGCCAAAATCCTTTTTTGCCGCCTCCGGTCTCCGAGAAGGAAAGCCCGAGAAAGCCGAAACCTGCGCTCGCAAGAAATATTTGCAGGATCAATGCGGCCAGAGCGAGCGAGTATGGATTTTTGACAAAAGCCGCAAGCAGAACCAGAAAAAGCATCCAGAGCGGATGATAGCCGTTGGTCGGATTTATCCCGTCAAAGCTCGGCCCAAGGCCGAGAGCCATATTTTGGGCTATTCTCAAATAATAAAAGCCGTCATCCGGAAAAAGCACGAGCCAGAAAAGCGGCTGGAAAAAGCGCAAAACCAAAAGAGTGATGGAGATCAGGAATAGGGCGAAGATGAGGTGCTTGGCAAATTCGCGGCCGGATTTCATTCTTTAAATTTTATCAATATCGGTGTCCGCGGTCAAACTTTTCTTCAAGCAGGTTGACGGATAGTTCAAGCAAGGGTATAAAATGGCAATAATGGCGGGCAAAAAGGGTTATTACCGGCCGATCCCGGGAAGCCGGGAACTGCGCACCCGGAAGGAGGAGCAGGACGACCTGTTCTTGAAAATCGAGACCGAGATGGACCGCTCCGCCCCGCCCGGTCCGCTTTTTCAATACGGAGACGAAACCCTGGGCGGAATTTTGCTCAAAGGCCCAGAGCTTCAGCTCCCGCTCGAAATCCTGGACCAGCTTTTGCGCAAGATGCAGCCTATCGAGCAATCGGTTTATCTCCAGCTTTTCCGGCTTTCATACGGCCGCTCGAAAAACTTTTGCCGGGTGGGCAAGAAGGAGCTTTCCGAGCGGACCGGCCTGAGCCTGGTGAGAATGAACGCGGCTCTGGAAGGACTGGTCAAAAAAAGACTGGCAAAGCCCATCCACCGCAGCATCCGCGGAACCCTCTGGCGGGTCTATCATCCGGCCGAGCTGGGCGAGAAAGCGGGCTACAAAGTCGAGCAGGGAAAGCTGGTCAAGCTCAAGCTGAAGGAATCTAGAGCCGCGCCGGCCGCGCCTCCCAAAAAGCCGATCGAGTCCCCGCTCAACATCGAAAAATTCGCGGACATAAGCCGGGAAAAACCGGAGATTCCGCTCAGGAAAATTGCGGAGAAATTTTTCGAGCTGAAAAACCGCAAACCCGAGGCCGAGGAAATGGATGACGCTCTGGCCATCGTCACCGGCCTGCTTGAGGACGGCTTTTCAAGAAAGCAGGCGCTGTTCGCAGTGGAATGGTTCGCGCAGAAATTCCCCAAAGAAAAAGACCTGTCCCGCGTGCCTTACTACACCGCCCGCGCGCTCGAGGAATATAAAGGCGATTGAACCGGCCCCGGATCGCTTCTTCTGCGCTAGACTTTATCCTTCTCCTGGATCGTCTTGCGAAGAGACTCGGCCACCCCTTTAAGGCTGGTGATTGCAGAATCTATTTCTTTGGCGCCCTTCTCGACATTTTTCGAGACATTGTAAATTTCCGAAACCGATCCCGCCAGCTGTTCCGAGGCTTTGGTCTGCTCCGCGGTGGAAACCGTTATTTCGTTGACCGCGGCAAGGGTTGACTCGGCAAAGGATGAGATGGTCTTGAGCGACACCAGGGCGGACTCGATGGTTTTTCCGCCGGCCACCACCTTGGCCTTGCCGGCCTCGGTCACACCCATGCTTTCAACCGTGGCCTTCTGGATGGTTGCGACCAGCTCTTTGATCTGCCTGACCGCTTCCGCGGACCTTGCGGATAGGTTTCTCGTTTCCTCCGCAACCACCATAAACCGCTTGCCCTCCAGGCCCGCGCTGGCTGCTTCAATACTAGCGTTCAAGGACAAAATTTCGGTCTTCTCCGCCATATCCTTGATCAAGGCCACGATGTTATAAGCCTCCCGGAACCTCACTTCCAACTCCCCCATCGCGGTGGAGATCGCATCCATCTGGTCGGAAATGGCAACGAACTCCTCCTGCGACCGCTCCAGCTTCTCCTTGCCGTCCTGAGAAGAATTGAAAGTCGCGGAGGCAAACTCATTCATCATATTCGCGCGTTTCTCAATCTGCTTGGCCGTGTAAGCGATCTCCTTGGCAATCGAGGAGGTCTGCTGCAAGCTCATCGCCTGGTCAGCCGCGCCGCCGGACTGCTGGCCGCTCACAGAGGCGATGGTGTTTACGGTCTCGTCGATGTGATGGATTCCGTCCTTCAGCTTTTCCACCAGCCGCTCCATGGAATGGATGTGCCCGGCGATGGTTACCATCATCTGATTGAACGCGGAACCGAGCCCGGCAAGCTCGTCGTTGCTGATCAGGCGGATCGGTTCTCCGTAGTTTCCGGCCCGAACCTGCAAAGCCGCTCCTTTCAACACCCGGATCGGACTTGTTATCTCAAGCGCGGCCGCTATCGAAAGGATAAGGGAGATCACAACCCCCAGGCCCATAAGCGTTATGTAAAAAATAAGAAGATTTCCGAGCTGGGAGTTGAAATACGAGGCAGACTTGGCGCGGTTGTCAAAGGTGCGTTCAACATCGTTTGCGAGCTGCGCCCGCGTGGAATCGGGCAAGAGCTTCTCCATCTTCTGCATATTTTGGAACAGGAACTGGGTGCGCCTGTAGCCCACGACCACAGTGTAGCCGGTGATGGCCAAAACCAGGCTGAGCACGGTTATGACCAGCTTCATTCCCACCGATATTTTCAAGCCCGCGCTCCGGGCCGGCTCAATGCTTTTTGCCGCCTTGCAGCTAAGGTTGATCACCGGCCGCATCACCCAGGAAAAGCCGTAGATGGAAATCGGGGTGGACAAAAAGGACGAGATCAATCCGCCCAGAAATCCGTAGGCAACCATCTCCATCGGCCAGCCCAGGTTCCGGCAAACTATCCAGCTTGCAAGCGACCCGCCCACCATATAAAAGGGATAGGCCAGGATGGCCATAAAATAAGGGAAAAAGATTGATCGGTCCTGAAGCGAGCGGATAAATTCGTCATCCTGCTGTTCGCCCCGGGCTTGTTTATCCAGAAAACGCAGAACCGGCCTGAGGTAAAAATAAACCAGGACCAAAAAGACAAAAAGAAAAACCAGCACCACCGGGCCGGGATAGGTCAGCATATATACGGTGTCCTTCAAAGTAGGGTTCACGCTCTGATAGACCAGAAATTCCATAGTGGACACTTGGAACACGGCAATCCCGCAAACAATCGCCACCACGCGAGTTATGAATCGAAGTCTGCTCATAAAAATTCTTTCAGCCGGTCTTTCCAATGCGCAATAATCCTCGAAAACTTCCCGCTCCCATTCCTATCCCGCATCCAACGCGCCGTAACTTTCTCATCCAGCATATCAACTGGCTTTGAAAAGTCAATGCCAAAGACCGAATCCCAAAATCCGCGCGGAGGTTTATATCCGAGGTCGGCGCCAATCTCCGAAATAACGATTCAGCGAGTTCATCTGAAGGCAACCGCCTGACCTCAACCGATACTGACGGCCTGACAACCAATTACAGCTATGATGTCTTAAACCGCCTAACCCGTATCCAGGAGCCGGGGAAATCAACCTTCACCTGCTACAAATACGATGCGCTGGGCAATAAAACCGAGGAGCGGAGAGCCGCAGACGCCAACTGCGCAGGAGGCGTGGTAACCACCTACACTTATGACGGCCTCTCAAGGCTCACCAAGGTCAAAGACCCGCTCAACAACGAAACCCGCTACGAATACGACGCAGCCGGCAATCTCACCAAAGTCACAGACGCACGAAATAACCAAACAACCTACTCCTACAACCTCCTCTCCCAGCTTCTCTCAACCACAGACCCGCTCAACAAGACCACCGCATACACTTACGACCTTGCAGGACGGCTGACTGAAAAGCTGGACCCCAAAGGCCAGAAAATTGACTACACTTATGACGACTCAAACTACCTTGCCTATCTCCAAAAAATTGACTACATCAAGGCCGACACATCCACCGAAAAAACCCGCTCCTTCAAACGCAACAAGGCAGGACAGGTGATGGCTTACTGCGATGACGGCCTGATCCCAGGCTCAAATTGCCTTGACAGCTCAACCTCGGATATGGTATATGGGTATCAATATGACGCCCTGGGGAGAATGGTCCAGATGGAGAACAGGTATCTGGAGGCTGAAGGGGTTTATGCCGCTCCCCTGCTCTATGAATACAAATACGATCGATTCGGAAACAGGAAAAGCCTCCTGCTCAAAGTCCAGGGTGGCTCAACTGTGATTGACTTCGGGTATAATTACAACCAGATGGATCAGCTTGAAGCTATTGCTGACGGGCTCCTCGGCAATGATACCATTGGACTGAATTTCAGCACGTCAGGAAAGATGAGTCAAATCAGGCAAATGAATGGGACAACCACTGATTTCACTTACTCACCAACCACCGGTCAGCTAACCGCCATAAATCACAAGGCGAGCGGCAATTCAATTTTATCCCTGGCATACTCATACGATCCTCACAACAACATCAGCCAGAAAGACATTGACGGCATTCCAACTGATTATACTTACGATGCCAAGGATCAGTTGACCCAGGTGAAGGTTAATAGCACTACCACAGAGCAATATACCTACGATCCGGTCGGGAACAGGCTGAGTTCTCTTGAAGCAAGCTCCTGGACCTATAATGAGGCAAACCAATTGATGAGCTACTCCGGTGGTCACACCTTCACTTATGACGAAAACGGCAATATGACCCAGATGTCCGGTTCAACAACCGAGAATCTCTATTATTCTGTTGACGACCGGCTCGCGGAGTACTCAAAAGGATCCAGCCTGAGCCAGTATTATTATGACACCTATAACCTGAGAGTGAAAAAGAGAGTCGATGCCACAGACACATACTTTTTGTATGACGGCTCTGTACTGCTCGCTGAGATGAATGCAAACAAGACCATCCAAAAGTATTATACTTTTATGCCTGGGTCTTATTATCCAATTGCAATGAATGTGATGACCGGAGCCACAATCAACTCCTACGCCTACCACAATGATCACCTGATGACTCCGCTTCGCTTGACTGCCTCAGACCAGTCTATTGCCTGGAGCGGGGATTATAAGGCATTTGGAGAGGTGACACTGACAACTTCTACTATTACAAATAATTTAAGGTTTCCGGGCCAATTTACTAGTGAACAGTCATCTTTAGTTTACAATTTTTATAGAGATTATTCGCCGGCTATAGGACGATATTTGATGCAGGATCCTTTAGTTAGAGATTTGCCGTCTTTTGAGCTTTACAATATTGATAGTAAGTATGGATTATCCAAGTTGATTCTAATGAGCAAAATTGTGAATAATACAGGACCTGAATTTAAAAAACTTCTCTATAGCAATCTTAATGCAAACGTTGCCCAATTGTATATGTACCATTTTTTAATGACAAAAGCTTGGTACAGCTATTCATGGGAAAATCCTATTAGAAATTATGATGCGTCGGGGCTAATCAATTCTTGTTCCTTCGTGGTAAGCGGAGTGATTGAACTGGTTTTTTGTTGGCCAGTGGATGCTGCAATAGTCGCATACTCGGGAGGTGTGATGACGCCGGGAGCGTATGCCTTGGCCGGTTGGTGTTTTCTTAAAGCAGAGATTATTGGACATTGGGGATGCGACCCGATATGTAGTTTCGAGTGTACCAAAAATAGCTGGCTATGCATGGACTGGTATAATCCGTGGAAATACTAGGAGGCAATCAAATGGCAAAATTGAAACCACTTGAATCATATTATCGCGCCGAGAAGATAATTATGTTCCTGAACCTCATAATTTGTTTGATTGTAGTTTCGCTATATACGATGAAGGGATTCATTTATTATATTGTTGTTGGATTAATGTTTTCCATACCCTTCATTATTATATATTTTTTCATAGAGGTTTACGCATGGAGAATTGAGGATACTAAGAAAAGTGCTACGAATCGTCTTGCCCTTATTTTCATAACACTTTTCATTACGAGTTGGGTATCGAAGGTATTGGGAGCAATATATGCTGATGGCAAAAAATGGTCGCTTGTATCCATATTGTTTTTTGTTTGTTTCTCGGTGATAGCGGGAACAATAGCTCATTTTAATTATTATGTAATATATTTAAAGTATTATAAGAAAGCATTTTCAAGAAGTGGGGACGGAGCCGAGGCGTTGGAAGAAAATAGGTTCAGGAAGGTGCCAATTATTGCGGTTGTTGTTGAGGCAGTGGTTGCTCTAGGATTAATTATAGCGGTCGTTTTGATGTGGACCAAGTGATTACCTCCTCCTTAGAGACCCATCTACGATTGAAATAGGGGGCAGTCGCCTATTTATGGAACTGGGCGCGTTTTTGGAGTTCAAGAGGCGTGACGATGAATAAGCAAAATGGTATGGTTGCAAGGGGCAACAACATCACCCAAAAGACCATTGACAGCATCGCAACCAATTACACTTATGATTCCAAAGATCAGCTTACCGGGGTCCAGGTCGGCGCCACAACAACCGAGCTTTACACATACGACGGGGTCGGAAATCGGACGAGCTCCTTGGAAAATGGCAGCACCATACACTGGAATTATAACGCGGGAAATCAGCTGCAAGGCTACGGCCAGAACAGCTACCAATATGATGAAAATGGCAATATGAAATATATGAATGAGAGCGGCCAGGCTGCCAATCTGTATTATACGGTTGACGACCGGCTAGCCGAGTACTCCAAAGGAGCCAGCTTGAGCCAGTATTATTATGACATCTATAATCTGAGAGTGAAAAAGAGAGTCGATACCACAGAGAGATACTTTTTGTATGACGGCTCGGTGCTGCTTGCTGAGATGGATTCGAATAAGACGATTCAGAGATATTACACCTTTATGCCCGGCTCCTATTACCCACTGGCAATGAATGTGATGTTCGGCGCCACAACCAATTCCTATGCCTACCACAATGACCAACTGATGACCCCTTTACGCTTGACTGGTTCAGATCAATCTATCTCCTGGGGTGGGGATTATAAGGCATTTGGGGAGGTAACCCACACCTGTCCAAAATAAAGTTTCCTGAGCATTGAAAACTCCCTCGGTTTTTGGCAAATTAGTTTTGCCCAAAAAAACCAAACCAAAAACCAGAAGGGAGTAAGAAGATGATACGCTATGCCA